>OIWQ01000105.1_pt1 | contig 101081 bp, 120 predicted proteins | sample 1587571 | NCBI WGS metagenome assembly OIWQ01 (sample SAMEA3888910, study PRJEB22519) | human gut metagenome | biome: human gut; feature: human-associated habitat; material: faeces | place: Denmark | collected 2010
GATTTTATAAATTCCCAGTAAAATGTATTATTAATAAACAACTTCCAGGGTGTGGTTTTACTGAATATTGCTTAAGAGGACCTGAGAATGTTATTCTGTGTAGTCCTAGAAAAATGTTACTTAAAAATAAGAAAGACCAGCATAGTAGAGAAGTTTATTTAGTAGTGAATGAACTAGAAAAAGAAGCAGAAGTAGATAAAGATCTTTCCAAGGTAGATAAAACTAGATCTCAAGTATTTATGGAAAAATTAGATGAGATGGTTAATGGAAAAGATACTGTTTATAATAGATTAATGAATGAAATAAAAGATTATTTGAGTGAGAGAAAATATCTAGGAGATAAGCCTTGTAAAATTCTGGTAACCTATGATTCATATAGAATTGTAAAAGATATCCTAGAAAGTCTTGGTATATTCCAATCATTCTATACTATTATAGATGAATTTCAGACAATCTTACATGATTCTAAGTTTAAGTCTAATACAGAACTAGACTTCCTTTATCATCTACATCAATCTCATAGTGCATTATTTGTATCTGCAACTCCTATGTTAGAGGAATACTTAAATATGTTAGATGAATTTGATGGTTTACCATATATTAATATGGATTGGGGTAAGGAGGATTCAACTAGAGTATTAAAACCTTCTCTTAAGGTATTAACAATGAAATCAGTAGGAACTAAATTACCTGAGATAATAGACTCTTATAAATCTGGTAATTTTGAAAGTGCTATTAGAATGGTTAATGGATATCCTACTAGAGTAATATCGGATGAAGCTGTATTCTACGTAAACTCTGTTAATCATATTACATCTATTATAAAGAAGTGTGATCTCCAACCAGAAGAGGTAAATATTCTTTGTTCTGATACTCCCGAAAATTTAAAAAGAATACAAAAGAAGTTAGGAAAGAGATTTACTATCGGAGAGGTACCATTAAAAGGAGTTAAACCTAAAATGTTTACATTTTGTACGAGGACTGTTTACCTAGGAGCAGATTTTTATTCTACCTGTGCTAGATCATTTATATTTTCGGATTCTAATATAGACTCTTTAGCGGTAGATATTAGTGAAGATTTACCTCAAATTCTCGGAAGACAAAGACTCTTTGAAAATCCTTGGAAGAATGAAGCCATTTTCTATTACAGATCTACTTGTGACTATAGAAAAGTTAGTCAAGAAGAGTTTGATAGAGAAATAGAAAGAAAAAAGAAAGCTACTAATGATTTACTTCTTTCTTATAATTCTACTCCGGAAAAAGCAAGATTAACTGTAGCTGAAAGATACCAAACATTAGCTAGAACACAGAATTATAAAGATGATTATATAGCAGTAAACGAACATCAGAGTGGAACTTTGATACCTGTACTTAATAATTTAGTATTAGTAAATGAGATTAGAGCTTTTAGAATACAACAAATAGATTATAAAGATAGATTTACTGTATTTAGTACTATATATAGTACTTTATCTCCAGATGATATTATTAATCAAGAAGTGTCTAGATTTTTAGAGCAATATCAAAAGTTTGGAACATTTAAATCTAAACTTAAGTATCTTTGTGAATGTAGTTTTAATGATACTATGACTAATATAATATTAGATCAGATTGGAGAACATGATAATATTAAATCTTACTACTTAGCACTTGGTCCTCAAAAACTTAGAGCATTGAAATATGATAGATATTATATAGAAAAGGAGTTAGGAGTAGTAACATTTAGTCAAGAACTTCTAGAGTCTAATATATATTCAGAATTTAAAGTAGGAGATAAAATAACATTATCTGATATAAAATCTAGACTTGAAGTGTTATATAAGTCCATTAATTACGATGCTACACCTAAGGCAAAAGACTTAGAAAATTACTTTAATGTAAAGGAGTCTTCAGCCAGAGTAGAGATAGATGGGGTTAAGAAGGTGGTAAAGATATATAATATAATAAGTAGAAAGGAGGTGTGTTAATTATGTTTGATAAAATTAAATCAGCTATTTTTAAAGCTACTCGGAATACTTTATCAAGAAAAGATCCAGAGATAGTAAAGTGGAATAATGAGATGGCAAAATATGAAAAGAAATTCTTTAATGAGTATTTATCAGATTTTAATGAAAGTAATTATGAATTCTTAAAATTAATTTCTACAGATAATCATGATACTCAGAAATATTCTACTTCATATGAAAAATATCAAATTATTGAAGATTTTAAGAATCTCATTAAGGGAGATAAAAATGATGCTATAATCATGACGGAATTAGTTTCAGATCCTAGTAAAAGAGGTGAACAACTTATGAAAGATCTAGATAACTATAGGAAAAGATATGATGAGTTATTTAATGATTTAGAGCTCTGTGCAATGATTTATAAGGATCCTCTTTTAGGAGATAAAATAAGTAATTGTGTAGTGTTGGATATCTTTTTACATGGGCCTGAAACAGAAGAACTTGAAAATATAAAAATTAAACATAGAATTTTATTATGATCATAAGACGTAAATTATTTTCTAAAGAAGAAAAACAAGAAAGAAGCAAATCTGATATAACTTCTGATGTAACCGTTGGAGCAGGAATGGGTGCTTTGATAGCAGGTTCTGGGAGATTATCCTATGAAAAAGCATTTAATCCTCAAAAAGAGGTAACAGAAGATTCTATAAAGAAATTATATCGAAAGAAAAGTAACCGAGATACTGATAAATTAAAAATGAAGCATAGATATAGTAATGCTAAACAGGCAGTAAAAGATATAGTTACTGGAAAGAAATCAGATCTTATTGAGAAAACTAAGAGAAATGAACATCAATCTAAGGAAATAGGTTTAAAATTTCTAGATAATAAAAAGAAATTTTTAGATAAACCCTTAGAGGAATTAAACGAGACAGTTAAATCTGGAAAGAAATTATATAAACCAGTGAAAAAAGTTGGAAAGTATGCAGCAATTGGAGCTGGAATAGGAGCTGTTTACGGTTTAGGAAATAATCTCAAGAAACAAAGAGATAAAATAGAAGATGCTGCAGGAGATAGAGTTGCAGAAGTAATTAGAGGAATAGGTAAGAAAGGAAAATAACAAAACAACCTAGTAATTCATGGAAGAAAGGATTACTAGGTTTTAATTTTTTATAAATAATGATTATATTAAGATATAAGTATTTTAATGAGGGATTGGTTATTAGATGGCCTGTTCCTAATCCAAGTCTTTTATTATATCCTAAAATAGAAAAGACTAATAGATTTAAGAAAGAATATGAACTTATCGGAAAAGATGCTAGAAAACTTGTAGATCGTTTAGAAGAAAGTTTAATGAATGGATATATTTATGAAGATGATCCAGATAATTCTACTAAAGAAGAAACTCATTGTCTAGAAGATTTTAATGAATATGCAGGAAATTATCCACATTTAGTATATAGTAAAAGAATAACAGGACAATTAAGATTTAATTATTCTATATACAAACCAAAACAAATAACGAAAGATGGAAGAACTTATTATGAATCTAGAGTTGTTCTTGAAAATTGTTGGGATCATAAATTCAGAGATATAGAGTATTGGGGAACTGATTATCCACAAAAAGACAGGTATAATCTAAAAAATAATTCAGTTAGTATTAAACCATTTAAGTCAGTAAAATCTCAATGGTGGAATGATTATAGAGCTGAATCAGAAAAAACTTTACCAAGAGGAACTACTTTAGATATTGAATTTAAAAGAAGTGGAGAAAACGAAGAATTACATACTAGTTTATTTCCAGGAACAAGAGAAGGAAGAGCTATAAATTTAAGTAGAGTAGGTGGAAAATCCTCAGAACTTAAAACATTCAAAATAACAAGAATTACGCCAAATAAAGATAGTAAATATAATTATACAATTCGAAACTCTAATTAATGAAATAAAATAATAATAAAATGAAAATAGTTTATCAAGAGAGTACAGAAGATTATTTAGTTGAAGTAATAATTAAAGAAAAGAAAATATATGTATTATTTTTAGATCGAATGAGTGAAAGTGTAAGAAAAGTATTATCTTCTAAAAACTTTCATATATCAAATCTTTATGATTCCATTTACTTATTTACTTTATCAGACCTAGATCTCTATAGAAAAGTATTAATTGGTGTTGAAAATATTTTTTATTGGATTTCAAGAACAGGTAGAATTGATAGTTTAAAAAATTTTATGAATTTTATTGGAGACTTTCCTGTTTATGGCTATCCAAAACAAAAACTTAAAAACTATTTTTTCAGAAATCAGAAATATTTTCAAATTAATTGGTTAAAAGCTCTAAATGATAGTAATAGACTTCACAATCCAGATTCAATAGATTGTACTTTCAGGTCATTACATTTAGATTATTTTTGTTATTTCATTGATAAAGATGGATATGAACAAGTAACAGAGATTATCGAAAATATAGATCAATTGTTATGTTATTCTGAAGAGTCTTGGAATTTAGGTGATAGTGATGAGGTAGAGAAATTATGTGAATATTTTCTTTCTAATCAATAAAAAGGTACTTCCATCCCCTTGAGGTTCTTATAATTGAAAGTAAAAATACTCCTCTCAGAAACACTAAGAATCTTATAGATGTGAGAGGAATAAAATAATCTCAAAAAAAAAAGATCCGCGTATTATTGTGTTGCGCGGAATTATATACAAATTTTATATTATATTTTAACAAACATTTATTTTTAATTTATTATTTTATTTAAATTATGGGAAATCGAGTAGATGATTTTTTGAGTAAATTGGCAGCGCAAGCACCAAAAGCAAAAGAAAACAATTTTGAGCAGAAAAACAGATCATTAGAAAAAATTTATCTTAACTTCCCCGGAAATTTTGGTAGATATCAAGTATTTCCGTTGGATAGTGTAGTAACTGACTTTCCGTTTGTTACTTTATTCGGAACTCGTGAAATTAATATCCCTCGTAAAAACATGGCGGCGGATGGAACTGAAAACACTTATAATGCGTGGATTAAGCTCCTACCGAAAAGTGCTTATGTAATGAAAGATATGACAGGTAGATTAGTTTCTTCATTGACCGCCGCAGATGATGAATTATTATCACAAGCGCATATGATCTTTGATGAACTTTATCGAGAACTGGATGCAAAGAATAACCGCGACGAATTAACAACAAACTTAGTCCGGTTGAAGAATTATACTATCTTCCATGCATTCTGTCTTAATAAATGGGATCCGAATGAAAATCGTAACCCTAGTCGTCAGAATTTTACGGCATTGTTCGTTGCGACAGCTAAAATGTTTACATCAGTAGTTGAAGATAATATTCAAGAAAAATCTTTGATGAAAGGTGGAGATAATAGCTGGATTTCAGAAGTTTATAATCGTGATGCTACAGGACGTTCTGGATTCTTGATGTTTAGTATCGGAAAGAAGAAAGACGGAGCAGCCGGATTTGCTATTACTGCCACACATGAAGTTGGTAATGAGAACTTTAAGTCAATTCAGATTTCAGAAGAAGATATGGAATTGGCTGCAGATCCATTGCAATCATTTATGTCTTGGCAGGCTAATAGAGATAACGATACTCCTGTTGGTCAGAAACGTTTATTCAATGCGACCTTGATTAAAGAGTCTATTGAATATATGTCAGAAATTTTGGCAAGCATCAGACTCGCTAAATCTCAGGGAAGTGTAGATTTTAAAGAAGCTGTTACAAGAGTTAATAATGAAGTTCTTGCAAAACAGGTTCCGACAGATAAAAGTGGTTTTCGTCAGACAAATGATCCGATGTTAGCTTCTCTGTCTGGAGGTGGAAATTCTGCACCTCAAGTTGATCTGAGTAAAAACGATCAGGTTTTTCAGACTCCTCCCGTGTATCATAGTGATCCCGTAACAGCCAGCCCTGTAAATCCAGGTAATGGTGGAGGATCTCCATTCGGTGGTGGACAACAGCCACAGTGGGGAGGATTTGGACAAGGTAATCAACAAGCACCTTTCCAGAAACCAAATTTCGGAGGTAATAATGGTGGAGATGATTTACCTTTTTAATGATCTGAAAAGGAATAATATAAAATAATAAAACTAAAAGGTAGAAGAGATTTTAACAGATTTCCTCTACCTTTATTTGTTTAAAGTTGGAAATAATAATAATGAATAATAAACAATATTTCTACTGTTTCCTAGATTTTTCACTAATTTTGACAAGGTCCCTCTTCGTGATAAGTAAAGGAAAAGACATCGGAGAATATACGGCCGGGGAATTAATCAGAACCTGTATATGGACGATCAATAAAGTTCTTAGGGATTATGGTATTAGTGCTAGGAAAGTGATTCTAGTTTATGATAAGTGGGATGAATCTATAGGAGGTTATTATACATCTTATCTTTTAGGGGGACAATATAAAGACACAAGGCATTATATGGATGAAACGATTTTTGAGGGTATGAAAAATGATCCGGCCGTTTCTCCCGACGACCTAAAGAAAGCTGCATGGGAATTGTATCAAAATCAAGTAAAACAGACAGCTAAATATACAATGATCTCTGAGTTACCTAGATTTGGAATCGGAATGCTTGGGAGAAGTGGCTGGGAAGCTGATAATTGGGCTTATCTATTAAGTTGTGAGCTCTATGGAAAAACAGATCTCCTTAGTCTTTTTGTTACTAAAGACTCAGATTGGATGTATTGTTTATCACCAGCTACTCAATTATTTCGTCTCCCAGGAAAAAATGAAGAACCTAGGATAATAACCTATGATGAGATGTATTATTCAATTCCAGAATCAATTAGAAATGCTGGAATCGGATTATATCAATATCTCAGCCTTAAAGATAGTCTAGGGTATGGACATAATGATCTAAGAAAAACTGTAAAACCTAGAATGAAGTCTGAAAAAGTAATCTTAGAGGTTTTATCAGGAAATTACGAGAACTTAACAGATCTAGAACTTTTTGAAAAACAATATAAAACTTTCGATATATTCAGTTACCCAGGGATTGATGAAGCTAGGGATATGATTAATAATTATCTTCCAGTATGTGGTTCCCTAGGAGATGTTTCTGAATTTAGAATGTTTTGTAGAACTCATAATATCCCAGGAATTTCAGATAGTTATTATTCAGAGTTCATTGGGAGATTAGATCAAAAATTATATTGTGAATAAAATGAAAGACATTGTAACCCTACGTGGAATAAAATATAGCTATGATGAAAGAACTGGCCGAATATTTAAGGAAGGCCAAGTTTTAACATCATCACAAGCAGAACCGGTTTATAGTTACCTTGGAGATAGTTCAGGGGAGCCGGTTTTTGGAGGGATATTACTTAAAGATACAGGTTCAATCTTAACTCTTAATGGTAAAATTTCTCCAGTAACAGATCCTAATACAATAAGTTAAAAAAGAATTATGGCAGGATTATTAGGAGGAATTCTTGGAAAATTGACTGGAAAACAACTCTCAATCCAAGAAATTATGAACATCGACCAAGGAAGAAAAGATAAAGCTTCTGAATGTGTAGTGAGATTGACAAAAGTATATCATGTTCTCAAAGAAGAGTCGATCATGGATAAACTAAGATCTGTATTTTTTGGGAAGACTGTACTTAAGATTTATTACTTAGTTTTTAAATTTGAAGTAACGTCTAAAACAGGTAGTACTTATAACGTCATAATTCAAACTTCCCCTGACTATGATATACGTGGATGGAAGAATTCGAAATGTAAAGTTTATTGTGAGTGTAAAGATTTTCAATTTAGATCGGCGTATCTTTTGGGCAAGAATAATACGCTGTTTTTGTCGGATCGTATAAAAATAAAACTCGGTCCAGCATTAACTCAAGCGCCCAAAGATAAAACGCCGACAACTCTACTTTGTAAACACTCTATGGCAGCTTTACAGTATCTAGTGAATAATTACCAAAATATAATGAAAACTATATAAAATTAATGATAGAATTAAAACCTCATTATAGTTTGTTGTTTATAGATAATAGAGATACAGAAGTAATATTAGCAAAATATACTGGTTCATTTAAGTTACCATCTAATATTACATTTACTAGATTAAAAAATCACTTAGTTATTTCGATTGATATCAAGTGTCATAGTTCAGAATCTGATGAACTCAAAGCAACATTACTTGAAAATAGATTTAATATTCAAAGTTTTATTGGTTATAAGATTAATAATGACTATTGGGATATTATTTACCAATATGGTTGTTATAAGAGTTATCAGTTTTATGTAAATAGTGAATTTGTTGTAGAATATATAATGACTAATTATTTTTGAAGAGATGAGTAAAATATTAGCAATTTCGGATATTCATATTTTTGATTATCCACAAAGAAATTCCTACGATAAACAACGTTTAACTCAAGCAAGAACAGTAGCACAAAATATTATAAAAGCTGCTACAATTGAAGGAGCTGAAAGAGTTGTGATCGCAGGAGATGTTATCGAAAAATCAGTTCTCCGACCCTATGTTCAAGCAGAAGTTAAATTATTCCTTGATACTTTAATGAGTTTCTTTAAAGAGGGATATATAATTTGGGGGAATCATGATCAAGATAATAAGTCAGTAGATTCTGAACTTATTGATTCATGTCTTGCTGTGATGTTACCCCCTAATCTATATTATGCTGATCAGAAAGAGTTAGTAATTGATAATTCTAGAATAGCATTTAGTAACTGGAGACCTGAATTTGATCTTTCATGGATTTCAGGACAAGTAGATGTTTTATTTACACATGCTACTATTAATTATGGTGGATCAGATAAAATACAATCTCAAGTTCTGGATGAGTCTAAATTTGGATTAGCTATTTGTGGTGATATTCATAGACCAGCTCAGATTGGGAAATATGTTAGTATAGGTATTCCACAGAAATGTAAAATGTCTGACTATGATAAATCAACCGGAGTTGTATATGATTGTGTATCTAAACAATTTAAATGGGTAGATCTAAATCCAGACGATAACCTTATGAAGTTTGTTTATACACCTATCAGAGAAGATGAAGGTTGGAATCAAGGAACTGGAACTTGGAGTGTGTATAAACCAGAAAACTTAAGTATTGCTGGAGGAGTAAGAGATATTAAAATTCCAGCATGGGAAGAAATTGGAAACTTGATTGATAATATTATAATAGAAAACAATCTTCAAGGAATTCATTCTGAAGTTCTTCGAAATCTTAAAGATGTAGATTCTGAAGAAGTTGATTTTGGATTTACTCTTCTTAGATTATATTGTAAAAATTGGAGAAGTATAGACGAAGCTGATATTTACTTTGAGGATGGTGATAAGATCTTGATAACTGGAAAAAATGGTTCTGGAAAAAGTTCTTTGCTTAGTGCTCTTAAATATGCTTTCTTAGAGTGTAGAAATATTAAGGATTATTTACAGTTCGGAGAAAAAGAGTGTATCTTAGCAGTAGAATTTATGTATCAAGGAAAGAAGTGTAAGATTCAGAGAGGTAATAAAAAATATGGATGCTGGATTGATGATGAACCTCTTAAGTATAATAATAAGAAAGAATTCGAAGAAGATATGTATCGTAGATTTCCATTTATTGGATATATGGATATTTTCTTATTTGATTCAGACCATCATAAATTAATTGGAAATATTACCCCTGAAAGAAAGTCAGAGATAATTAGTAAGTTCTATAAAATGGATAGAATTGATGCTTATAATAAAGAAGCTGGAATTCTTTTAGATCAAGTTACTAAATCCTCAAGTGTATGGAATGAAGCAATTAAAAAGTCAGAAGAAATCTTAAGATATATAGATACTAATCTTTCTAATATTCAACTTCCAGGACAAACAAAAACAGAACTCACTCAACTAAGATCGGAAGGCTTAGAATTACAAAGAAAAAATAAAGAATGGATGAGTTACTTAGCTGATTCTGGAAAACTTCAAGCACAAGTTTCTCTTTATGTTGAAACTTTGGAGAGATTAATTAAAGAACAATCTACTTACAGACATCTTCAAGAGATAGATTCAGAGATTGCATATCTTCAGGCCGAGGTAGATAATAAAAATCAAGAAATATCACAACTTCGAACAATAGAATCTGAATATTCTTTAAAGTTGGATAGATATAATCAGGTATGTGCAGAAGGAAAGAAAACAACCGCCGAATTAGAACGCCTCGAAAAAAGTAAAGTGTGTCCTAGTTGTGGTCAGGCTTTGAAAAATACAGAATCTCTAGACCGTCATAAACAAGAAATCCTAGGAAAACTTGAAGAACTTAGATCCGAGGCTATAAAAATCGGCGATGAACTTAGAGGAATGTCTGGAAAAAAACAACAGGCTGATTCATTAATTTCAATTGCCTCTGAAAAAGTTAAGACCTTGGGGAATCAAATATTTATGTTGATGTCTGAGAAACAAAAAATTACTAAGACAGCTAAAGATATAGAAAATACAGAAGTTCTCTTAGAAAATTATAAGACTCAATTAAATAACTTAGGAACACCAGAAAAAGTAGAACTTCCTGATAACTTTATGGAAATTATGAGTTCGATCGATTCTGGAATAAAAGCTTGGACGGATCATGAAAGATTAATCCAAGATAGAGCTGTAGAAGAAGCAAATATCTTAAAGGCACAATCTGAGTTAGGATTAATTCAGAATGCTTTAGTAGATCTTAAGGAGTATATTAAGCTTACAGGACCTACAGGAAAGATTTATGAAGAAATTATGACAAGATTAGCTGAACAATTTACAGATAATCAAGTTAAATATTCAGTAGATACATATAACTTCAGAAAGAAGGATCATCTTGACCTTACTAGTAGGTTTAATAATAATGGAAATTATGTCTCTTATGATGCATGTAGTTCAGGTCAACAAACAGTTTTAGATATCAACTTTCTTAGTAAGATAGTAACTAGAATGGGACTGCTTATTATGGATGAATTTTTGAAGCACTTAGATCCAGAAAATCATGATAATTGTATAGATATGATTAGTAGTATGAATATTGGATGTATTATGATTTCTAGTCATATGGAATCTATTACTTCATTTAATAATAAAACTTGTAGACTTGAATTAAATGATTCAGGAGTTACAAATATTACAATAAAATAATTTAAAATATGATGAGTGAAGAAAAATTAAAAGAATATTTTCTAAAAGAGGAAATATTTAACGAATTTAGTGATTTTTTTGGATATAGAGTTTTAGGAACATTTCAGTTTTCTCCAAAATATGGTACTTTAATTTCTAGTGGAATAAAGATTTTTAAAACTGAATCCATTGCTTGGGTAGAAGAATTTAGGATAGGTATTATTCAAAATATAGGAGATTATTTAGTTATAGTTTCTCCCGAATGTCCTGAGGTATATTTTACGATGCCAGAAGAAATTATAGATAAGATTAAAGATATTTATAATGCTGGAGACTATATTAACCTAGACAGCGAAACATTACAAAAACTTATGGAAGAACTGAATGATGCAAATAGAAAGTGGACAACTAATCCAATTATGACAGTTCCCGGAAAATTTTGGTATAATGATGGCTCTTCAACTAACCCATTTGTTCCATATTCTCATCAGACAACTACATCTACATGTTCTTCAGATTATGTTGTATCTTCTGCATCATCACAAATACCAACTAATATAAATTCCAATAATACTAATACTTATGTTACAGGATATAACATATAATATGTTAGAGTTTGCAGATGTAAAAAATCCTACAGACTTTTTTAAAACAGGGGATCCAAAAGAAATGATACCTTTACGAACTCTTTATAATAATGCGAGACTTCTTTGGGGACTTGGAGCAGATCAGATTCTTTTAAGTGTAGCACAAGGTCAAGCGATTTATAAGCTCGCCTTGTTAGTAAAAAATAAAAGAAGTATTTTTGGATGTTTAGTATATATTCCAGGTCAGAAAAGACTCGACTTATATACGTCTGAATCTCCAGAGATACCACTAATTCAATGGAAAAGACAAAAAGTAGTGAATAAAACTTACCCATTACTTCTTGATCTTGCTGGAATTGAAAAAATGTTCTCTAGATTAATTACTATTTTATGATATTTAAAGTAGTTCGATCTAAGTATTCACTAAAAGTATCTAAACTAATAAAAGTCTATAAAGGAGCTTTTAGACTAGAGAATTCATTAGATGTAAATCTATTCGATTATAATAAATCTTGGGATAATCTAGTAGGAGATGATAAAGTAATTACAACCGCTGAATTAATTCTTGCTAAATTTCCATTAAGTATTTGTAAAAAGCTTACTAAAAATCTTATCTTACTTAATAGAAATAATTTTGATGAATATTCAAGTTATGATGATTTTGTTGATAAAAAACAATCTAAATATGAAGTGCATAATGCTTATGAATCTAATCCAAAAGCTTTACAATTAATAGATATTTCTTTAGAAGATTTATTATATAATGTAAAAGATCTAACCAGAAATAATTATATTGTTCAAAAATCATTATTAGAATTGAATAAATAAAAATAAGAGAAAGACTAGGAAATTAATCCTGGCCTTTCTTTTTTTCTTGTGAATAAAAAAAAATAAGTTCCGATCTTCACAGACCAGAACCTATATAATTCATGAGTTTAAAAATTTATTGTGTTTCTATTTTACATTCACATATAAGGTTTTCAAGCGTTTTCTTTGTTTCACTTTTTCAGTAGTTTTTAGAATCCAACATAATACCTCTTTCTCTAGGGATTCTTGATTTGTAATCTGTTTGTGTTGAGTATATACAGATTTATCTTCTAAAGTAATAAATGCTAACTCTACTCCATAGAATTTTTCATATAAGATAATCTGTTCAATAGCTGCTCCAAGAAAATGAATTGTATATATCTCACTCGTTGAACCTTCTGTTATTCTAACTCCTGAATCTGAATTTTCGGTTAAGTAATCTAAAAACTCTTTAATGGATTCTTTTGTTATTTTTCCCATTTCTCATCTGGTTTTAAAACTTTTATTACTTTTCCATAAATGTTCTTAGTCCAACCATTTATATGTCCGTGATTATTCCCTATCTGAGCACCTTTAATTGGATCTATTGCTTTAATTAAGTGTGTAAAGAATCTTCCATGAACTTTACAGTAAACTATATCTCCAACTTTTACTGAATCTAGTCCAGGAACAGGTTCTAAGACATGTTTTTGACCAGACATGATGAGAGGAGTCATTGAATTTCCTTTCTCAGAAGTTACAAATGTTTCTCCTGCCTCTAGACGTTCTTGTTTAGTTCTCGGCTTTTTTATTTCTTCTTTTCCAAGCGTTATGTTTTCTAGTGGCGTCTTTTTTATTTTTTGCTTTGACTTCATAACCATCATTAAATTTAAAATTATTAAATAAACCTTTTGTCGGATCATAAGATTTTTGTTTCTTAAGTTCCTCCAATATTTTATTATCTACATGTTTAGTATAATTATCTACTGGATCTTCTTTTTTAGAGATCATTACTTCTTTTCCTTCATATGTAATTTTATAATCTTCATACCCTACAGGAGGTTCTTTGAAGTATTCCCACTTAGGAGGTCCGAAGTCTGTTGATTTTCCGGCAAGGATTAAAGTTTTAGATTCTTTATCAACTCTCCAAAAACCTCCTCCCCAACATCCTGTAGCGTAATTCTTTCCAAGTAATTCAAAGTGAAACTCTACATTACCTAGGATTAATTCTCCTTCTTTACTAATTATAAATTTTTGCATAATCATTTATTTTATTATCATATATAAGAATCTTAAGGACCATTGAATTCCTTATAGGTGTAAAAACAAATAAAACTTAAAAGTTATGAAAGAAATAACGGTAAGTAAAGTACTAGAAAAACAAGATGAAGATAATGTGAGAATGATTAATAGTTTATTAGGACTTAAAGAGAGAATTATGACAATCGGAAAAAAGAAAGAATTAACAGCAGATCAAGCTAATAATATTAGCAGGTTTAATCTTCAAGGGTATTCGAGCTTAGAAGAAATTGCTAAGAAAAAGATTAAAGAAATTGAAGAACAAATAACAAGTAAGCTTCAATTTAGTCATAAAGAAAGATTATTAGCATTGATCGTTCCGGATGATCAAAGAGATCTTTATGACTTAATAAAAACTCACTATACAGAAAAAGGATTTAAAACTTTTTATCTTGACAAAGAAAGAGTTCCAGAATTTAAGAATAGTACATATTTATTTATTTCTTGGGACATTGAGATAAAAAAGTAATGTAAGATAAACCTTAGGGAAGAGAAATTCCTTAAGGTTATTTACTTTTTGCTCTCCCCATGCCTTAATTGCTTTATATATGAAACCAAAATTAATATAAAATTATGTTAGAAAATAAACCAACTATTTTGTATTCACTTGAAGAGATAACAATCATTCCAGAAGTAGTAACAAGAATAAATAGTAGATCTCAATGTATTCCATGGGTTCCTAAAATAGATGGCAGAGAAGATATCAAATTCCTTCCAGTTATTGCAGCACCTATGGCATCAGTGGTTAGTCCAGAAAATTATAAAACTTTTCATGATAATCTAATTTCATGTATTATCCCCAGAAATGTACCTCTCTCTGAAAGACTCAAATTATGTTCTGAAGTATTTTGTGCTTTTTCTATGAAAGAGATTGAAGAAAATTTTATAAAACAGCATCAACAAAGTACAGGATCTGGATTATATGTCTTAATTGATATAGCTAATGGACATATGGAGAGTCAGATAGAACTTGGTCGAACTCTTAGAGAATTATATGGAACATTAATAAAAATCATGGGTGGAAATATAGCTAACCCTAAGACCTATAAATTATATGATAAAGCTGGATTTGATTATCTTAGAGTAGGTATAGGTGGTGGAGCTGGTTGTATTACTTCTACTCAGACTGGTATTCATTATCCTATGGGTTCTTTAATTAATGATACTTTTCAGGTTAAGAGAGAATGTTCAGGAAATACTAAAATTATCGCCGATGGAGGAATTAGCACTTTTTCGGCCGTGATTAAATGCTTAGCACTTGGAGCAGATTATGTTATGATGGGAAGTACGTTTGGAAAGGCATTAGAGGCGGCCGGTCCAGTGCTAAGAGAATATTACGGCGAATATTATGAATCCCTTCCAGAAAGTATAGATATAACCAGAGGAGAGAAATTTTATCGAGAGTATTATGGAATGTCAACTAAACGAGCACAAGCAGAAATCTTAGGAAAATCAATAGAAACCGTAGACAGAGAAAAATTAAAAACTTCAGAAGGAAAAAGCGTGGTCTTAGAAATTGAATATACATTAGCAGGGTGGGCAAAAAACATGGATTCCTATCTTAGATCAGCAATGTCATATACAAATTCCTATGACCTAGAAGACTTTAAATATTCTAGATGTCAGGTTGTATCCGAGATATCTAGTGTTGGTATTAATAAAAAATAATTAAACTCTATGGCTAAAAAGAAAGCTGTTACTAAATCAAGTGTGGATGAAGAACTTGATTTAATTCGAAAAGAAAGAGATAGTATTTTGAATTTTAAAATTAATTTTAAATGCAAAACTAAGCATCAAAAAGAATTTCTTAAATCTATTTATGATCACGAAATTACAATAGTTAAGGGTCCTGCCGGTTCTGGAAAATCATACGTTTCTGTTTACGCTGCCCTTGATTTATTAAAAAATCCTGATAATGGTTATGAAAAAATAGTATTTATTTATCCTGTAGCTACTAATCCTGACGAAAATATTGGATAAGTTAGATTGTCCCCTAGGTGTATAAAACTTAGGAAAACTTCAAGAAATGCTGGAAATTAAAGTATAATCAGCAAAAACTATTAATTAGATTAACCTAAATAGTTTCTCAACGACTATGTGTGAAAAAGAGAAAATAAAAACGCTTTTAAGATATAGTCTAGTAGTCTATATAATTAATATAGGCCTATTCGATCTTCGCGGAGATTTGCAAGAAAAGCTCGCGCCGTATAAAGAAGCAGATTTTTATACGATGGAGAAGATATTTAATGCTTCAGGAAAAAATGGAAAAGAAATTGTTCAAAAGTTAGTAGATGCTGGTAAAATAGAAGTGAAAGGCAGCCAGTTTCTTAGGGGAAACAATATTGATTCTTCAATTGTTTTGATATCTGAGAGCCAGAACTTCAGTCGAGATACTTTTCTTAAGATATTAACTAGAATAGGAACTAATTCTAAATATATCTTTAATTCTGATGAAATGCAATTAGATTCGAGTTCTTTAAAATCAGGGAAAAATCAAAAAGGATTACAATATGCTGTGGAAAAATTATCTGATATGGATGAAATAGGTATTGTTGAATTTGGTCTAGAGGATGTTGTGAGAAATGATTTGATTCCCAGTATTTTAAAAAGATGGCTTCCGGAAGTTTATGGAGATTTGGATGAGGAAGAGATATCTAAGAAGTCTAAGCAAGAAAGATTAGATGAATAAAAAAATAAGATACCTCAGAAACCTTCAAATTCTTATATATGTAGTAAAGATCAGATAAAATATGGTACTGATCGGAGACTACTTATTAATATAATAATAAATAATTGAATTTTATTTGGATATAACTGGCTTATGTTATTAGTTACTTCTAATTATAATTATGAGTATAAATTAATTGATCACTGTAACAATTTCCAGAGTATCAAGATCGAAAAGTATAATCTTCTCGAGGTAAACAGGTAAAGTTCACTAGGGAATATAAAATCAAATAGACTTTAATAAATTTTTAATAAATACATATATGCGCATATATGTATTTATGATAGAATAGCAAAAATTTATTAACTAAATATAATATATAATTTAGAGTTTGATTTTATATATCCCTAGTATTTTTCTTCTACGAAACTACTACCTCTTCGCGGTGTAGAAGACAACTAGCACTAAAGTTGTGAAACTAAATGTAGCAATGAGAGATGAGCGTTCCTATATGTTATGCTTTCTCTCGGAGTAGGGTGCCACTATGATTTATTATCTATAGTGTCAGAAAAACCTTAAGACAATAACAAAAGAATTATGACAAAGAAAAATAAATTAAATGAAAAATTTGAATTAACATTTAGTATAAGAAGTATTGCTTATTACTTTTTATGTATCTACTTAATTTACGTGTTCAAAGTTACCTCCCCAGGTAATATGACACACCTAGGAATATATATGGCATTATGTTTTATTGGAGCACTTATATTAGGAATAGAAAAAATATTCTGGATTTATAAGTACGGTCAATATGCGATGTTTAATCTAGGAAAATTATGGGGAATTAAAAATGAAGGTTTGCTTTGGGTAGTTAAATCATTGAATACAGGATTATTAATTTGTAAATATGTATTACCAATCATAGGAAGTTTAATTGGATTGGCATTGTTTATGAAATATGTACCTGAGATCAATAATGTAGAGATTTTATTAAGATTATTAGCAATTATTATAGTATTTCTATATTCTATATATAAATTGTTTAACTACTTAAAAAGGATTTGAACCATGAGACTCAAGAGTTTAACAGAAGTCCTTGGGTGGATAATAGGAATCCGTCCAAGTGAGCCCTTGAAATCTAGTGAGAAAACTGGTAAAGGAAATGAAAAGAAAGGAGAAGAAAAAAGATCCCAGTTATCTTTGGATTCAAGTAGAACAAAAATCGTGAATGATGTTGAGCCTATTAAGGAAATTATTGTAGATATTCTGGATGATTGTTTAAAAGATCCAGATATTAAAAAGCCAGATGAATTTTTCCAATCCTTTGCTTGGAGATTGATAACTAATATAGTAAATTATAATTGGTTATCTAAAGCTCCAAAGAATAGAAGAGAAATGGAAATATTAATAAGAGAATATGGATACTGGGGCAGGTATTACAAAAAGATGAACAGAAGCACAATGTTCTATAATATTACCACTCCTAATATTAGTAATAGAAAAGGAGTTAAAGTAATACCTGAATACTAATAAGCAACTATAGAAAGGGATTATATTTCCCTTTCTTTATTTTTCTCCTCTTTCAACCTCTAATCCTTATACATGTAAATTATATAAAACTTATAATATGAAAAAAAATTTAGAAAATCTGACAATTCCTAAAACAAAAGAGCTTCGTCAAGAGAAATTAGATGAAGCTGTAGCAATATTGAAATCAGAGTTTGTAGGATTAGATGATATTATAGATAGTATAAAGAAGTCTATAATTCCTTGGTACATAACTCCAGAAATAATAGAGAGACCGGTTGTTATTTCATTATGGGGATTAACTGGAACTGGAAAAACAAGCGTAGTTCGGAGATTAGTTCAACTTCTTGGTCTTACTGGGAAAACAGCTTTCTTTGATTGTGGTCTTGAAGCAAATGAATCATCTTCAGGAAGTATTGCAGATAAAATAGAAGAAGTATTTGATATTGAAGACGATTTTGATTCTCTTAATTCATCAGGGGAAAATAAACTTGGAGATGCAGTTTTTGTATTTGATGAGTTTCAGTATGCAAGAACTTTAGATGAGAACGGTCATGAACTTCTTAAATCTCCATTAAGACCAATTTGGAATATTATAGATAATGGAAAAGTTAGTGTTTCAGAGTATAGATATGATATAACACATTTCGGAAATTTTGTAGAAGATTTTAAACAATTTTCTAAAGAACATCCAGAAATAAAATTAGATTCTGGAAAAGTAACCTCTAGAGAAGAAGTTAAGACAGTTTTAGAAAATCTTGGATTATTCTATTATGGAAGAAATGTAACAGAGCTTCTAAATGGTGATGATTCTGCTAAAGTAAAAGTATCAAAACCCATCATAAAGACTAATGATGATGAAGATGAGGAAGAAGATATATTTAGACCTCTTAGACTTTTGGAAGATAGAGATATGAGAACAATTGTAAAAAAACTCAATGCTTATAAACCTAGATACGGGTATGAAATAATCACTGATTTAAATAACTCTAAAAATATATCTGAATTTAGTCATATTCTTGAAAAAGTTTCTATAATTATATCTAAACCGAAAGAATTAGATTGTTCAAGATCATTAGTATTTATTCTTGGAAATTTAGATGAGGCTTTTAAAGTAGAATCTGATTTAGATCCTGATATGGATGCTAATACTTTCTATGATAAAACAAGTAAAGTATCAATTTCAGATATTAAAGAAGCTCTCAAACAAAGATTCAGAGCAGAACAAATAGCTAGACTTGGAAATAATTTAATAAAATATCCGACACTAAAGAAAGAACATTTTATTAAGATTATTAAGAAAGAATTATTTAGGATAGCAGATAAATTTTTAGAAACTGAAGGAATAAAAATTAATTATGCTGAAAATATAATTGATCTTATGTACTCAGAGGGAGTATTTCCAGTACAAGGTGTAAGACCGGTTTATACTACTATCGGAACTCTATTAACTCCTCTTCTAAGTGATATTTTAATTAATCGTATCGCCGAAGATAAAGAAGTGACGATAACTCTTACTAAGGAAACAGATCTAACAGAAAAGAAATTAAAAATAGATAAAACGTCACTAAGTATTATTTTTGGCGAATCAAGAAAAACAGTAAATATAGAAATTCCATTACAACTTGGAGAATTAAGGAATCCAGAGAGAAGATTAACAAGATTTATAAATTCTGTACATGAAGCTGGACATGCGATAGTAGCTTTGTATGAAACTGGAATTTATCCTGTTAATATAGTTTCTGTTTCTACAGGAGATGGAGGATTTTGTAATACTTATGATCCGAAAAAAGAAGGAGAAATTGATAGTCGAGGAGACATTGATTCAGATGTTAGAATATGTCTTGCTGGTTACGAAGCTGAGAAGTTAGTTTATGGAAAATATCCAGAAAAGTGTTTAATGGGTTCTGGAAGTGATATTGAAAACGCATGGGATTTTTTCTCTGAGATGGCTTACAGATGTGGGTATTTTGAACCTTACTCATATACAAATCATCTAACAGAAGAAAATTCGAGTGGTATACCTTCTGGATTTTTAGATAATGAAGGTTTATTTGTCAAACATCCTTACAAAGCTAGCAGTGGATACCTAAGAGATATGGTAGCTCTTAGATTTTCAGAGCTTAGACAAGATGTAGTAAATATTCTTAAAGAGGAGAGAAAATTACTAAAAGTAGTTGCATTATATCTTGGAGAAAATGGATCTATGAATTCTGATGAGTTTAGAGATTTTGTTATTAAGTACGGAAATAAACTAACTGATAAGTATGTATCATCTAAACTCGAAGAAGATAAGAATTGGTATGAAAAAATATTAAGTAAGTTTTAAAAAAATTAAAGGAGCTTTTACGCTCCTTTTTTATTATTCTTTTTAGAAGAAAAATAAACCTACCCATTCATCACGAACAGGTAGGGTTTTCATAAAAATTAACACCATTTATAAAAAACTATATTTTTCTTCAATTATAAGACTTTTGGGGTGTATAGGATGATTCTAAAACTCCAATAATTTCATATTCTATTAAAGTCTCTGAACCATCAAAAATCGGAGGAAAACCAGAGGATTCCGCTGTACAATAAGCTATTCTCTTTTCTTTTCTTCGATTTTGTAGGATAATGTATTTCTTTTTTATTGACTGTCCGATATATTTCCTGAAGATTAGAATATCATCTTTCTTCCATTTACCTTCTTTATTATCATCTATCGGTTTTACTAAAATAATACTTCTATCCCAATTTCTCTCTGTTTTTCTATTACTAGTACTTGGATCATAGAGAAATACTTTCTCTATTTTTATTATTCTCTCTGGAGTATACTGAGAAGTTCCTATTATAAAACCTTTTGTATCATCAATATCAGATTTTATTATATAGTATAATACTATTAATACTATAATTCCAATATAAAATGCTATCATAATTCAAACTCTTTTAAAATTGGTTCAACAAATTCTCTATATTGTGGGTAGTATTTCTCAAGAGTTTGTCTAGCATTGAGTGGTTTGTCAGGTTTCGTTATCCTTGCACATTCCCAATCAATTACAGCTTCTACCCAATCTACTTCAGCTGGACATTTTCCAAATAAAATATCATCTTCATAGTAAGTTGGATGATGAGATTGAATTTGTCGATGAAAATTATTTATTATTTTCTCACCTAGGAATGGAAAGAATATAAATAGTATCAACTTATCCCAATCATGAAACCAGTGTGAATGATATCCAAGAAGTTTTTTCTCTGTTTTCATAAATGCAATCCAATGTTTCCAAGTATAGGGGATGTGGTTATAACAATCTCTAACGTTTTTAATTATCTGTTTCATATAATTCATGTTTTTTATAATAAGCCCGTTTAAGTTCTCCAACTACATATATATTAGGAGAGACACATTTATTTTCCGGCCGAGTACAAGATTCATCATAAATCTCAGGGTACATATCAAGAATAAATCTAACTACTCCCTGAGATCTTGATCTTCCAGCCTTACAATGAACATATATGTCTTTTCCTAGATTCGACTCTATAAAATCTACTACTTCGGCCGCTTGTTCTTGAGTTATTCCTAAAAATTTATGACCTTTCCATTCTATTTCTTGAGAAGGTATATCATCAAACTCTAGATTTAATACAACCGAGGAATTATCTTTCTTAAACCAATGTAATTCATCCTCTTCTAAATAATATTTTTGACATTCAGGAGTCCCAATGATAGATATAAAACAACTATTACTCGGAAGATTATCATCATTCCACCCACAAGAACTGCACATCATATCAAATTCTGTATGACTGTAACAATATAGTTTTGGTTTTTTCATTTTTTAATAGGAAGATAAATAATAAGATCTGATCTAACTAAGGACTTTCCAGAGGTTATTGCTTCTTGAGAAAGAACTTTTTGAAGGGATTCTGAATAATATCCAGATATTGTCTTATAAAATATATAAGTCTTAGGAATTTCTTCCGAATTTTTTAAATTCTCACCTAAATTAATCCAATCTTCTTCTGTAGCTTCTGGATATACTGTTTTATTCAATGGAACTGTTCTAAATCCATAATAATTCCAATATTCATTAAAGATTTTTCCCAAGTCTAAAATTTTTTCAGAAACTTTTATATTACCACCAGAAAAATCAAACTTATAAGATAAATATTTGTCTGAAATATTCTTTGTCCTGATATAACTACTATAGGTATATCCTGAATTATCATTGTAGTATTGAATATATGATTTATAGAAATTAATAGTTTTTCCAAGATCATCTATATAAACATGACATTTCTTCTCAGCAGCTTCATGATCATTCTTTAATCGACTCTCTAAGGCTGAATCTTGACGATAAAATTCTTCAATAAATCCTATAGGGCTATTCCAGAATTTCCAAGAATAAGCTGTCATTTCAAAACGATCCATGATTTCTTTAATCTCTCCATCTGATAATACCCTAGGACAAACTTCGAATTCTACACTTTTAATACTTTCAGTGAATACAAAATCCTCTTTTTCTATACTCCCTGGATCATAAAATAAAAGTTTAGTTTCATATTTCTTCCCTAGTTCTTTTCCAAACTTAGCTTCTCCAATAAATATTGCTTTCCTTTCTTCATAGTTTTTAGAAATTCCTGAATATTTCCAAGGTAGTTTTTTAAGTTTGTATAAAGATCCAGGTTTAAGTTCGGCGGGTTTAAGATCTTTTGTTATTACTTCTCGTTTCTTCATTATCTCAGAAGAAATTCTATATTCCTCTGTATTAATCGGAAGGAGAACTAATTCTGTCCCTATCCAAGAATAAACACATTTTCCGATTATTTTCTTTCCAGCCAAGCTATCACAATAATCTAATATCCATAAGAAATTATCAATTCCTATTTCAATCTCAAACCCCCTTGGATCCCAAATTCTACAATAAGCTTGTCTATAATTCCAACCTACTTTTCCACCACCAACAGAACGATTCACTATAAAACCTTCCATCGGAACATTCTCAAATTCATCATCTTTGATTTTATGATCTCTCCAAGAATTCCAAGATTTTTCTTTTTTCAAAATCCCTGTCGAAGAGTCTGTGTAAGTAATGAATCCAAGTTTTTTAGTATAACAGTCAAATCTCTCTTGATATCCGACGTTAATTTTCTTTGGAATAATAAAATTTTCGCTATTTACCATAATATATAAAATTAAATTTTCATTGTAAATATAAGGGATTGACAACCTTATTTATGTAAAACTAAAATTTAAATAGAAAATTATGAAAAAGAAAATTAGAGAAATCGTAAGAGAAGAAATAAAAGCAACAATATTATTTTATTTAATTCCAGTTGATTTAGTTGCTTTCTTTTCATTAAATAGTGAAATAAAAAATATAAAGATTACTCTTGCTATCTTAATAGTATTTTCTTTAGCGGTATTGACTTATTATGTTCTTTGGAGAGTTATAGAATATCTCGAAGAGAAGGAAAAAGAGAACCCTGAAAGCCTTATAAATGATAATAAATAATAAATGAATGAAAAAGAAAACAAAAGATAGATTGATTTTTGGATTAAAAATCATAACAGTATTATCTCTTGGTGTTGCAGCAGGATATGCAATATACCGAAGAAGAGATAAAGCTTATAATTCACTCCCAGACAGTAAATTTGTTGGGAATATGATGAAAGGCAAGAGAACTGAACTAAATGTACCAGTTCCAGGTGTCTATGAATTCAAAAATGAAAATCATAATAAAGGTTACTATAATGTATTTAAGAATGGACATTGGAATGTAGTAGCGCCAGGGTATCAGAAAAAAGACCTTGTGACTCCCGCGCCGAATCAACCTAAGAAAGTAAGAGTTAGTTCGGGAGGAGGTAGCACATATTTTCACGTAACACAAAAGCTACCCAGATCGGGAGCTAAATTGTACGGCGCGAAATCTATAAGAGGTTATTATATTCTTAAATATGAAAGTTAATATATACTATACATTAAGAGATTGGAGAAAATCCAGTCTCTTTTTTATCTTTCCTCCAAATCGATGAAAAGTGATCTCTCGACCCGTGACTTCCTTATTTATGCAAAGGGGATTCGTGTTGTGTGGGTTCCCAATTTATTTCTAAAACAAATAGTAAATATGGAAAAAATAGTAGAATATGAAGGTACTAAGAATCATTATATAGTACTTCAAGAAAATGCGATAATGAAAAATCCAGAAACAAGAGAATGGGAAAACTGTATTATCTATCAAGAGTATAAACACTGTACTCCTGAAGGTTATGTAGAAGTTCCTGAGAGTGAAAGAAAAATATTTGTAAGAGAAAAGAAAGATTTTTTAAGAAAATTTACGTTATGTTTAGATTTATAACTATGTATTATGGATGTTCTGGTACATTTAAAGCAACAACCATAGAATCAATATTAACAAGATGCCCTGGACTGTATAATGTTATGTGGTCTGATATTAAACCTTGGAAACGTTGGGAAAATATCTTAGGAACACAGCAAGATGATCGAAATTATGCTATTCTTCATCTTTGTAACTTGAGGAATGCTATAAAAAATAACTGGCCTCCTGGAGTGAATAACCTCTTAGTAGAAAGGGGAGTATCCGATATGCTTTATTATTACTACAAGAATAATAGAGAAATCGGTGAAAATTCGAAATGGATTAAGGATGTAGTTCATGAAGAAGATATCTTATGTGAGCAAAATTCGTACTATACACCAAGGAGAATATTATTAGTTCAGAAAGATTTTGATTTTGTTAGAGATGTTATTCTTAGAGAACCTACCCGAGCAAAAGAATTTCCAGGAGGGGTTCAAGAATATATGGAACATCAAGATGCATATGTTGAATTTACACAAAAGTATAATAAAATTGATGAAGTTATTAATATTAAAGATGCAGAAAAATATGTAAATGACTTGGGATTTGAATTTGATCCTAGTAAGAAATAACAAATAAAGAAAAATAAAAACATATGAGTGAAGATGTAAATACAGTATCAGATTTACTAGTTGCTAAAAGGAATGGTAAATCTGAAAAATTTAATTCTGAAAAAATAGAAAAAGCAATTCTTAATGCAATGAAATCTAGTGGTATTAAAAGTCCAAAAGTAGCTTTTAATATCTCTAAAGAAATTGAAGAAGAATTAAAAGAAAAAGGTTCATGTACTATTGATGAGATTGAAAATTTAGTATATGACAAGTTAATAAAGAAAGGACATAAGTTAACTGCAAAAGCTTATGAAGGATATCGAAGTGTTAGAGAATTTCAACGACAATCTAATACTATCGATGAACAAATAAATGAATTATTAGCAGGAGATAGTGAATATTGGAAGTCTGAAAATTCTAATAAAGATTCTATGCTCTTAACAGTTCAGAGAGACTATATGGCTGGAATTGTTAGTATAGATATGGCTAGACGAAAAATATTCCCTCCTGAAATTATCCAAGCTCATGATGAAGGCCTGATTCACATACACGATCTTGACTATATAGGCCAACTTGCGATGAATAATTGCTGTTTGATTAATCTTGAGGACATGCTTCAAAATGGAACATGTATAAATAAGACAAAAATATTTAAACCTCATAAATTAATTACAGCTACTACAATTGCAACGCAGATAATTACTGCAGTATCAAGCAGTCAATACGGTTTATAAAATATATCTGCCGTATTAAAACAACCCTAACCACAAAAGTGGGTGTCTTGCTTATCAAGGCTAACGAGGAAGGAATGGAAAAGTCTGATCTCGTGATTAATAAATAAAAAAGTTTGGAAATGACTGAAAGAGAAAAAATTGAATTATTAAAAAATACAATTATTAAATTGTATTGTAACGAAGGAAGATCTAAGAGTTATATATCTAGATTACTAGAAGTAGATAGGAAAACTTTAATAAAAGCTATCAACGAAGACTGGAAATTAGAAAAAGGTAATGTATCTTACTTAACACCATCTAATCAAAAATTTGCTAATAAAAATAAAAATCTAATTATTAGTAAACTTGATAATGATATTTCAATTTCAGAAATAGCTAATGAATTAAAAGTAACCTCAGAATATTTGAGTAATATAATAAAGAAAGTTCCTGAATTAAATGAGCACAAAATTGATTATATTAATAGACAGAAAATAAATGCTCAAGAAAGAAAAAATCAGTTAGTAGAAAAATCCTCATTAAATTATGATTGGGAAGAATTACCTGATGAAGAATGGAAAGAGATTTTGGGATACTCCAGTTATTATATTTCAAATATGGGACGTGTTAAAAGATATATAAAAACATATGATAAGTATGTACTATTATCTTTAAATATAAATTCGAAAACTGGCAGAGTTTATATTAAAATTAAGGAAAAAGGACTTCAAGTGTCTAGGTTAGTTGGTTTTGCTTTTCTGGATGGCCATAGTGAGGAAAAAAATACTATAGAGCATATTGATAATGATGTAACTAATAATAAAGCATCAAATCTTATGTGGGTGTCTATGGGAGATAATAATAAATTAGCTTATAAAAAAGGGAAAGCAAAATCCAAAGCATTTACTAAAAGAGGTAAATGGAGAAAAATAATTCTAGATGATAAGTATGAATTTAAAACAATAGTTGCCTTAGCGAAATTTTTGGGTAAATCTGAAACTCAAATAAGTAGATACATAAATGGAGAAACTAATTGTTCAGATCATACATTTAAATTTATTTATTAATTGTAACGACTAGTCATTTTGACGTAAATAATTTGGTGAAATTCCTAATTATTGAAACGGGTTGATTGAGAACATAAACTCAATAAGAAATAGTCTAGTTATATGAAAAATACAAATTTCATATATTTGGGATGTACAATAACATTAACACATCTAGCACCTTTTGTAAGAGATAGTTATAATGGTTATCTGAAAAAATATAAAGATGCTGGATTAGATGAAGAACTTAGCGAGAAATTAGCAACTATTGATTTGAAAAAAGAAGTTAAAGACTCAGTTCAAACTTTTAATTATCAAATTAATAGTATGACAAACACAAATGGTCGAATTTTACTGGCCCGGGAAAGTAGTAATATTTTTCAATGTAGAGAGTGAACTAAGAAATCTTAGGTGTAAAATTTACGTAAATAATACGGAACTATAGGAAATGATAGTTTAAAATTTTGCTAACAGGGAAAGATTAAAATCTAATCCTGTGCCAAGCTAGAAAATGAATAAGTTTCTAGAAGGTCAAACGACTATCCGAAAGGAGTAGGTTTAAGGCGAAATTCCTTATTCCGAAGCGCTCTCCAACCATTTAATAGTGGTTGATGATATAGTCTAATTCGGGGGAAATGCAGTCCCCATTTTTAACAGTATTTATGTATCTAGGCGAAACTTCAGAATATAAAGAAGAATTAGCCATGTTAATTCAAGAATTCCTAGAACAACGTATCCAAGGAATGCCTAATGAAGATGGAGTATTTGTAACTCCTGCATTTCCTAAATTGATATATGCTCTTGAGGAAGATAATATACATGAAAATAGTAAATATTGGTATCTTACTAAACTCGCTGCTAAGTGTTCAGCTAAACGATTAGTTCCTGATTATATTTCTGAGAAGAAAATGAAGGAACTTAAGGAAGGAAACTGTTTCCCGAGCATAGAGTATCCTGTGCCTTGTAACAGTGATGTTACTCGAAAAACCTACTTAAACGGAGAAGGCATTAATTGCTAACTTACCGTGCTAAATTATTAAATATAAAATATTTTTATGTGGAAAGATATACCTAATTGGGAAAATTATTATGAAATAAATGAACTTGGAGAAGTTAGAAATAAAATAACAAAGAAACTAATCATTGGAGATACTAATAATGCAGGTTATCCAAGAATTTATCTATATAATAAAAATAATTCTATAAAGAAGGAAAGATTCTTTAGACATAGATTAGTAGCTTTATTATTCATACCTAATCCAAATAATTATCTTGAAGTTAATCATATCGATGGAAATAAATTAAATAGTAATGTAAATAACTTAGAGTGGTGTACTAGAAAACAAAACGAACGTCATTCTTATAAAGTTGGTGGATCTAAACATAAAAATTATAAACCTTTTAAGATAATTTATGATAATGGACTTGAAGAAATTTATAATTTTAAAGAAGACTTATCAAAATTACTAGGAATTTCTAGAGTAACTGTTAAGTACTGGTTACAAAAGAAAAATAAAGGTTTTCGTAAGTATAAAATAAAAGATATTTATTATATTTAATATAAAAGCCTAACGACTAGAGAAAATAAATATTAGAGAAATACTAATATGGAAATGAGTATCGTAAGAATTTATTATTAATAATAAATTCTGAAATGGTAGGGTTCTTATTTGTGGTAATAGCAATAAGAATATGATATAGTCTAAAAGTTAATAAATATTAACTTTGGGGATGTCGCAGTTTCTTATCACCTTGGAAAGATGAAAATGGAAATTATAAATTCTATGGTCGTCTAAATCAAGGTGTTGTAACAGTATCACTTCCTGATGCAGGATTATCTGCAGAAGGAGATATTGATAAGTTCTGGGAAATTCTAGATGAACGTTTGGAATTATGTCATAAAGCATTACAAATTAGACATAAACGTTTACTTGGAATTAAATCAGATGTAGCTCCTATATTATGGCAACATGGAGCTTTTGCAAGATTAAAACCAGGAGAAGTGATTGATCCATTATTATTTGGTGGGTATAGTACAATTTCTCTAGGTTATGCTGGTTTATATGAGTGCGTTATGGCATTAACTGGGGAATCTCATACAAAACATATCGATCTTGCAAAACAAATTATGCAAAGATTAAATGATGCTTGTAATAAGTGGAAATCTGAGGAGAATGGTCTTGGATATAGTGTATACGGATCTCCAATTGAAAGTACAACTTATAAATTTGCAAAGTGTCTTAAGAATAGATTCGGAGTTATACCGAACATAACTGATGAATCTTATATTACTAACAGTTATCATATTAATGTAAAAGAAGAAATTAATCCTCTTGATAAGTTAAAATTTGAGGCAGAACTTCAACCATATAGTTCTGGTGGTATGATATCTTACATAGAGTCTGCAGATATCAGTACTAACATCGAAGCAGTTTTAGAAGTTATAAAGTTCATCTATGATAATATTTCTTATGCAGAGTTAAATACAAAATCAGATTATTGTTCTAACTGTGGATATGATGGTGAGATAGAAATTATAGATGAGGATAATAAATTGTCTTGGAGGTGTCCTCAATGTGGCTGTGAAGATCAACACAAACTTCATGTATCTAGACGTACGTGTGGGTTAAATTTAGCTCACGTTAAATTATTAAAATTGCCGGAAAGATATTAATATAAATCGGCATCAAGTAAAAATAAACTTGTTCAACGACTAAGTATAATAATTAATAAAAATTTTATTAAAAGATATAGTCTTAAACTATATAAATAATATAGTAATTATTGATATTGGTTCCAATTTTTGGAATCAAGGGCGTACAGCCGAGATACGAGATAGATACACTCATCTAGATGATCATGAATTATAAAATCCCTGAAAACTATGAGATACGCAACTATTAGAAAAATAGATATATCTAATGGACCTTACATTGGAGTTTCATTATTTTTACAAGGATGTTTATTCCATTGTAAGAATTGTTTTAATCAAGTAGCTTGGCCTTTGGATGGAGGAAAAGAATTTACTGAGAAAGAAAAAAAAGAATTTTTTGAATTAATAGAAGGAGTAAAGAGAGTTTCTATTTTAGGTGGAGAACCTTTACTTCAAGCTACAGAACTTAGTGAATTATTAAAAGAAATAAAGGAAACTTGGCCAGAAAAAGAGATTTGGTTATGGACTGGATTTTATATTTCTGAATTAACTGAAGAACAAATGAAAGTTATTAATTTGTGTGATTATATAGTTGATGGAAGATATATAGATGAATTAAAAGATAGAAAACTTAGATTTAGAGGATCTTCTAATCAAACTATATGGCATAATATTAATGGTGAATTAGTAAAAAGTAAGTATAATGATGAAAGACTTGATTAAATAATAAAAAGACCTTAGGGAAAAAATCCTTAGGGTCTTTATTTTACTCTCTGACAGACCTTCTTTCCTTATTATTGAATATAAAATAATTAATCAAGATGAGTAAAATAATAATTGTTCCAGACGTTCATGGTAGGACGTTTTGGAGGCTAGCGAAAGAAAAGATTAATGAAATAGATCGAGTTGTATTCTTAGGAGATTATCTAGACCCATATCCAGTCGAAGATATATCACCAGAGAAAGCAATAGAAGAACTAAAGAAAATAATAAACTTTAAGAAAGAATTTTCAGAGAAGGTTATTTTGTTAATAGGGAATCATGATTATCACTATATGAATCTATTAAAAGAAATACTTCCTTGTAGTAGATATGACTTTAGGAATGCACAAAAAATCGAACAGATATTTAATGATAATCAAGAATTATTTCAAGTATTATACAAAGAAGGAAAGTATTTATTTTCTCATGCAGGTGTTGTAGAAGAGTGGATGAAAATTACTTGTGGTTGTGATGACCTAGATACACTTCTTAAGGAACAACATCTAATGTATAATCACTTGTGGTATATGTCAAGACTTAGAGGTGGTTATGGGTTTTATGGATCATGTATATGGTCTGATGTAAGAGAATTTGAGAATACATTTCTTGGAGTATTTCAGATTTTTGGTCATACTCAATTAGCCAAGGAATTTTTTGGACCATCTCCAGGAATAGAAGAGACATTTGCATGTTTAGATTGTAGAGAATGTTTTATATTAGATACTGAAGAACAAACAATAGAAAAATTATGAAAACAATTATTGATAACTTAGAATTTAATGGAGCATTAATTCAGTTTACACAATCAGATGATTTTGATACCATGATTAATGCTACTGAAATGGGTAAATTATTCGGACCTAACAAAAGGCCCTATCAATGGTTGAGACAGAAGGATACTCAAGATTATTTACAAGCATTTGAAAAGTATCAAGAAAGTACTGCGCGGGAGACGCGCATCACTCCTGTAATAACTATAGAAGGGCATTATTCAAATGGAACTAGACCTGGTACATGGATGCATAGATGGGTAGCAATTAGATATGCTCAGTGGTTAGATCCAAGGTTTGCGATTTGGGTAGATTCTAAGATTGATGAACTTCTTAGGATAGGATTTACTACTGCCTTAAAAGAGGAAAGAGATAGATATAATTCTCTTCTCCCTCAGGTAAATTATTATAATGAAGTTTTAGCATATTCAGAAAACTTGTATTCTACTGAACAACTCTGTAAAGATCTTGGACTTGGGTATGGGACAAAGATACTTCTTAAGAAACTTGAAGAAAAGAAATATATTTATCGTCGTCCAGGAATAAAAGGGTGGTATTTATCAAGCCCCTACGATAAAGAAGGTTATACAAAAGTTACTTCAGCGGTTGTAACTGATAAACATGGAAATAAACATATTAAGAATCAAAAGAAATGGACTGAATCTGGAAAACATTGGATTTGGAGTTTATCTAAAAAATTATAAAAATTATGAAAATTGGAATTGATTTTGATGGAACCTGTGTTACTCATGATTATCCTAGAATTGGAAAGGATATTGGTGCAGTTCCTGTTCTTAAAGAGCTAGTAGAAAGAGGTCATAAATTGATCTTAAATACTATGAGATCAGGGAAAGAACTCGAAGATGCAGTTGAATGGTTTAAAGAAAATGATATCCCTTTATATGGAGTTAATCAAGATCCTGGACAAAGAAGATGGACTAGTTCTCCAAAAGTACATGCAGATCTTTATATAGATGATGCTGCTCTTGGATGTCCTCTTATATATAATCCAGATTTCAGTGATAGACCTTATGTAGATTGGGAAAAAGTTAGACAAGTATTTTATGATTAAGAAACCAACAAAAGAAGAGATGTACGTAGTTAATCAGCCACGTCATCTTATGATATCAATTATATTAATGGATTATGATTACTACCCTCTTCCAGATAATATACATACTGGATTATGTAAACTTTCTGAGATTAGTGATATAGTATTCATATTCTCTGATTCCCATTTCGACAATTCTAAGATTAGTAAAGAAAAGATAACAACTCTTTATCAGGCTTGTGCTTTTATAGATAGTTCTGGAAATTTACCGAGAACTATATTTAAGGCTCTACAATATGATAAAGAAATATTTGGGAAGCACATCGGAATAACAATATCTAGATGTCAGGATTTACAAGAATCTACACCTAAACTTTTTGAAAACCTAGAAAAAATAAATCAGTCTAGAATTATTAAGCCAGTGTTTAAGATTCGTAGATTATCATCAACAGAACTATATAACTTCTACTATACACCGTCTGAAGAAAAAAGAAAGAAGAAATGGAAATGTATTTTTGATGAATGTTTATATTTTTATCATAGACATATTCTGAAGTCTGTTATTTTTCCATGGACTAGAGTAGATGTTCCTGATCCTGCCGATTATATAGATTGTAGATATTGTACTTGGGGATCTAACTCTTCAGTACTTTATTTCAGAAACACAACAATCGGAATATTCTTGGAAAAAGTAGATAAAGAATTTATTGATACTTTTACTGATCCGGATCCTAGATATCTTTTTGCTGGATTAGTTAAGAAAAATGGAATAGATTGTTTAGATTATAATATAGAGGATTTAGATATTGGAAAATTATGACTAAAAGATATAAACAATCAGGAAGAAATTCAGCTTATCCAGAATATATAGAAGTTTGGGAATATGGAGTTGGATCTGTGCCTGATTGGATTTCAGATAAGAGTAAAGTTACATTTATAGATGGTCTTGGTAATGTAACATTAGAAACTCATGATACTAGTACAGGTGGAGTAGAGATTATAGATTCCACAGGTACATCTCCTCTTATCAGATTAGGTTCAAAAAAAGACTTAATATGTAGAGAGGTAGAGAACGAAACTAAAGTATTTGTATTAACTAGATTACAATTAGAATTATTATATAAATTAGAGTTATGAAAGAGTTAAAAGACAGTGAAAGAAACCTGATTAATGAAGGACTTGTAGTAGTAGATTATTCTGCTGAATGGTGTGGTGGTTGTCAAGTAATTAAACCAATCGTTGAAAAATTAGCAACCGAATATGAAGGGAAAGTTAATATTTACGGATGTGATGTTGATGAATGTGCAGAACTTACATCAGAATTTGGTATAAGAAACATTCCAACACTACTATTCTTTAAAGATGGAGTACTTCAGAATCGATTAGTAGGTTCACATCCAGAGAAAACAATTAGAGAAAATCTAGATTTACTAATATCAGAATCAGGAAATGAATAAATTTGTACTTAACACATTAATTTTAGGAGATGATGACCTACATTGTAAGACAGGTGAAGTAACTTTGTCTATGATGAACCTGAGTCATACAAATTTTACTGGACCGGATCTTGATAAATTCGATTTAATTGTTTATCATGGAGAGAAAGGTTGTAAAATTTTAAAGTCCAGAGCATTTAGAACTGGAAAAGTAGGATAAAAATAAAGAGAGGATACCATTCAAATAGGTTCCTCTCAATTTTTTTACATCTCTCCGTCGTATTTTTTATCGTCTTGAAGAGTTGATCTTTTTCTTACTAATAGAGCAATTTCTACAATTAATTCTTTTAAAGACATTCCACCTTCATATGGGAAAGCCTCATCACACCATTGTTTACTAGAATAATCCTCTTCTTCTGGTGTAACTTCATAATCTCTACAAAGTTCTGCTACTCTTTGTTGAACATACTCTTTAGTTAAGATTCTAGATTCTGGAATAAAATATGCACTACTTCCAGTCTGATCTTCATGTCCCAAAGCTAAAATTGCTTCATCTCTAAACCAATCACATTCCATAAATTCTTGTGATTCTGGCCATCTTACTAATACATAGTTTTCATTCATATTCTTTAATTTTTATTACATCTATAAGAGTTTTACCTTCAAAGCCTTATTATTGAGAAAAACAAGAAATTATGAAAAGAATAGACTGTTCATTTATAGGAATTAGTGGAGAATGTTTTATCCACATCACCCTAGAATTTGAAAACATCCCAAGAAAAGGGGATAAGGTAGTACTCAGCAGAAACATTGCAGAGTATGTAAGAGAAAATATGACAAATGATGTGGAAAATGCAGAAGAATATGCTGATATTATATCCATGTCATTAGACAAAAACACAGGGACTATGTACTTTTTTGTAGTAGAAGTAATTCATTATCCAAGAATTGATAGAGATGTGGATGATGAAGCGATTACTAGAGTCATACTTAGTAGTAATAGTCTAGATTAAAAAAAAATAAAGAGAGGCCTTAATAGGTTTCTCTCTTTTTATTTTCTTCTTAGAGTTCAAGTATTCTCTTAAGTCGTTGTAAACTTCCAGGAATATCATTTCTATCTAAGTGTGATTCATTATTTTTTACTTTTAATTCATCCCTTTGTTGTATGAATTTATTATAAGCTATTTCAAAAATTTCTAGATCATAATCATGTAGTTGTCCATAAGTTTTTATATTTTCTGGAAGGTATTTATCTTGCCCACCTTTAAAGTTTCTTATTGCATAAGTTGCTTTAAAGAGATCTATATAAGCATTTTTAAGAACATCTACTTCTTCTGGTGTAAACTTATCTATAACATTCATTAACTTATAAGTATCATCACCACACATAGGCAAACTCTCTAAATAATCATCTTCTATATTTACCCACCTGTTTATACTTACAACAAATCCAATAGGTGTTCCAGAATCTAATGTTAATATCTTATTAGGATAGTAACCTTGAGGAGAGTCACATAATCCTAGAACTTGAAAATTTACATCAATAGATCTCATAGTTTTTGCAATTTTCTTAGATTTATCAAATAACTGTAATAACTCTTCAGAAAATACATACTTTCTATAAAGTTCAACTACTAATTCTTTAATTAGTTTTTCTAATCTTGCTAATTTTTTCTTAAGACCTGAGTTATCTAAAAGTTCTTTATAAGTTGATAATAAGATATCTCTCGAAATTAATTTACTTTTGTCTTTATCTAGAATCATGATTTTAATATATTATAAAGTTCTATAAAATTAGTTTTCAAAGCAGTTAGAGTTAAGTTTTTATTTTCCAAAGTTTCTTCTAACTCGAATAACTTATTACATGCTCTTTTAGAAACTACTACATATTCTCTAAGTTTTTCCAAAGCTTCTTTATATAATTCAGGACTTTGATGTTTAAAACTACTCCACTCATTACCTTTAAATAGACTAGGAGCAGAAATCAAATTCCCATCTATTCGTTTTTCAATTCTTATTCCTTTAGAAAAATAATAAAGATTATCCCCCCAATTTAAACAGTTTATATTTTCTTCAGGAAATTCTTTTTTTAATACTCCATCTCCTGTAAAATCAAATACTTGAACACTATTTAAATAATCTTGATACTTCAATGTAAACTCTTTTTCTTCTGGAGTTAAACATTCTAAGATCGCATCAAAAATAAAATCTACTAATTCATTATGTAGTTTTTTACTTTCATCAAACTCTTTAATATACAATTTTTTTACTTCATTAATTATTATTTCTCTCTGACTTCTAGTTAATGCCATAATCGTTTTATTTTTTACATTACTACATTAATAAGGATTTTGCTACTATAAAAGGTCCTAAATCTTAATTATGTAAAACTAAAATTATATTAATATGAAAGATATTGAAAAAAGAATAGCTGAGAATATCCAAGTTCCTGAGGATATGTATTTAGAGGGATTACTTGATATAACTGGATTTTTATTTATTGAGTTAACACAATTTCTAGAAAATGAACATCGGTATATAGGTATTACTAAATCCTATATTCATACTGTTAAGTTAACTATTGAAAGGATAGATCAATCTGTTCGACCTGAAGATATAGAAATTTATGGAAGAATATTATACCTTTATAAACCATTTCTTAAGAAAGAATTCAAAAGACTTAGAAATAAAAAGTTAACTGCAGGAGATTCTGTTATAGTAATTATTAATAAAATCATAGAAATAATAGTCCAAGAGAAGAAACAAGATTTTAGATTTCATAAAGAAGTAAGAACTCTAAGGAAAATTATATCTAAATTTTTTGAAAATATTAGGAACAAAAAGAAAGAAGATCCACTTTATTCTCTAAGTAATGCTATCAAAGAATATAAAGATAGTGGATCTGTTGGAAAATATCCTCTTGATGTATTCTCTTTTATAGATAATCAGTATATAAAAGAAGAATTAAAAGATCCAGGAGAAAGACTAAAAGAAGAAAGTGATAATAAAATAAATGAGATCTCTTTTGATAATTGATTTTCTCAGTTATAGAATAAAAAACTAGATAGAATTTTACCTCTATCTAGTTTAATTTTTATTTTATTTTTTCTTTTCCTCATCTTCGGCTTTTTCTTCCAGGGACTTTTCTTCTCCAAGTTCATACTCCATGGATTCGATATCTATCTTTCGATTTACAAAATCCTTCTTATCCTCATCTTCTATATCCACAGTATAGTAAAGCATGATATCAAACCCAAGATCTTTATACACTGGATTCGTATCTCTTGCTTGAAACATTACGTGATTATATTCTGTTGAGTATGTTCCATATAAATTACTCCTTTTCTTGTAGATTGTCAAGTTTTCAGGAATAGTTACATAATGAAGCATATCAAGAGCTGTATATAAATCTACTCCAGGTTCATCATCTATTTCATCCTTCATCGGAAATCTTAGTTTATATCCTAAGAATGTAGATGCTATTTTCACATCATATACATCATCTTGAGTTTTCCCAAGATCATTTAATTCCTTACTGAAAAATGCAATATTCTCGAAAATATGACCTGTAAGTTTTTTACTTAAACTCTTACGTCCATTTGTATAATCGAATAAGTCCTGCATAAACTCTGAAAAACCATTATACTTAAGTCTTCCATCAGGCCAAAAAACATTATAAGATTCATAATCTCTTTTCGGAATCTCTACTGCTGCTTGAAATACTTTTTCATAAGTACGAGTTTCACCATTTACTTCCTTCGTATAGGTTACTCCCTTTATTTTATAAGAAAGTATATAATATCCAATAAAGAAACGATCAATATTTTCATCCTCCGTACCTATAAATTCTCGATTTAAGGTATCTCCTAATTCATTGAGCGTATCTTTATAATCATTTATTTTTGGATAACCAGATAGATTCCTGTTATAAGCGGTTGTTGGAATTTCGAAAATAAATTCTAATTTCCTTTTTCCAAACCTAGTGTCAGATTGACTTACGTGAATGATGTTCTCGCAATCCAATAATCCGCGCTTAATTATCGATTTATTACCCCATCTATCTTCATCTACTATATTACGAATGCGAATAAGATCTAGGTCCCACGAATTGACCTTTCCCTTTCTATCGCCGAATTGGATAACATTATACATTGCTAGTACTAAGTTATCACTTTCGTCATTTTCTTCGTCGACTTCGTCACTATCATTTTCGAAGGAATTGACAATTTCATTAGACTTTTCTCTTAATATGTCTGAAGAAATTCCAAGACCTTCTAGTGCATCATCGATCTGTTTCTTTTGTTTTTCTAATTTTTTTATTTCTTTTTTTGTTTCTCTGGCTAGCAGATAACCACCAAGGGCTAATCCTAAACCAATTAGTATTAGTTTTTTATATTTCATTTTTCTTTTAAGTTTGTTTCTTCTTTTTATTTTTATAATATTCTCCTTTGTTCACTGCTAATCCCACGAACCATTCCTCCTTTTTTGGGGGGTCTATTATTTCCCATCCCTTTTTGAGGTTTACTGATAGATCCGTTCTTAGAAAATAATGATTTTCCTACACCATATAACATTATTCCCGCTAAAGAAAACATTGCAACTGCTATAATTGGTTTAGAACCTTTATCTAAATATTCAGATGTTATTGTTCTATCATTGCAATTATCTTTTAAAAATGTAGTACTTGTTTTCTGTACACCAAGTAACGAACCAATATTTATCATATCTTTTTATTTTTTGAATTAATTTTTCTAATCTTCTTTATTTGATAGTCTCCTGCAAGTGAAGCTCCGCACCCTATTGCAAATACAAGAGCTAAAACTTTACAACCTAATCCTATAGTACGGAGACATACATTAGCTACTGAGTAACTTCTCGTTGCTATTTTTTCTCTTTTTCTAATGTCCATTTTTTTTCTTTTAAGTTTTATTGTTAATATTTAAGTTTATAATTCTTTATTTAACGCAGTCAGCTTAATATGCTATTTATAGATGCTGACTCATCTATCTTGTTTAATATCTCTTTATAAGAAGGGAACTGGATGGACTCCAGAACCCTCCCCTGAGATAACAATAAACAAGAATTATGTTTTTGTTCTATTTCTACTTCTTTTTCTTCATCATCTTCTACTTTCATCATTGTGTTTTTCATAACCTAAATAAAGAAAAAAGAGTATAGAAGCACTTAATACCTCTATACTCTAAACTTAAAAGAAGGAAAATTTAGTTCTTCTCTTCAGCAGGAATTTCTTTGACTTCTTCAATACCGTCACCTGTGATCTTCTTTTTGACATTTCCAATCAATTTTTCACAGTAACCGTATTTCTGTTCTAATTTAATTGCTGCTATTCCAGCTCCAAATCCTGCTACAAAATATAATAAATTTTTCATTTTCTTATTCTCCTTCCTATAAGTTAACATTATTTACTCTTTGGTGGCTGTTGAGACTTCTGTAACCACCGTTCTTGTAACCACCATTGCCTCCATTTGTAGGGGCTGATGTTATTTCCGGCTTTACTTCAGGAATCATATCCGATTCTCCTATACCGGTAACTGTTGTTGCAACTGATTTCTTTCTCTTTAAAAGACCTATAGCTGCATTTCCTATACCCTTGCCAGTGGATATTATTGGTTTGTGGTATTTAACTATTATTCCACCAAGTACCATTCCAACGGCAACTCCTCCGATTGTGTATATATTTCTACTAAACCAACCAGATTTTTTTTCTTTTTTAGTTTCTTCTTTTTCCATAATTCTTGTTCTTTAGAAAAATAATTTGTTAATATTTTTGTTATCTTATCTCTTATAAGGCTTTTACCGTTTTCTAAACCATTCGATTTTTAACGGCGAAAAATTAATGATCAAAATTCATTATTTTCTTTGTTTTTGTATAGTTGTATTTGTGTATGAATTTTGATCTTAAAGAATTTATTTTCTCATATATAAGAATTTAACGTCTTTTCAAACCCATCGTTTTTCTACCCTACAAAGAACTTATCTACTCCATGTTTATCTATAACCTTTAATATTATAGTTATAATAAGTTTATCAGTTATAGATCTAGTTTCGAATTCTGCTCTGGAAATATCACTACGATAATCTCTCATTATATCTGCATTCTTGAGGTTATATTTTCCGATGTGATATTCTTTTTTAGAGAGACTTTCAATAGTCATAGGATTATCAACTGTAGTAATATCAAGACCACGTTTATCTAGAAATTTATCATACAATAGATCTGATAATCGTTTAATTCCTATCTTCTTACAAGCTATATCAGGAAGTTTATTATTCTGAACAAATAGTACTCTATCTCTATCAGAACACTTCCAAGTCTTATCTGATAAACTAAGATAATATCCTTGAGCTAACCAATCCCTCTCTTCTATATATTTCATGGTTGTCTGTAAATCTCCTGCTAATTCTACTACATTTCTAAAAGGCAATGCAATCGGAATTAGGATATCAATAACTCCAGGAAGATGACTAGATAATATTACTTTCATAGTTCAATATCTAAGAAATACTTATAATCATTTCCGATCTTAACAAATAATCCTGAAACTAATTCTGGAAATCTAGTTTGAAGAGTTCTCAAGATACACATATAAGTTTCGGCCGTTTCATTGTAGAGTATTTTCTTTGTACCATCTTCAAAAGCAACGTATAAGTGAGAAACCTTAAAAACATTTCTCGTTGCTTTATCAATCTGGTACATAACGTTTATCTCTACATCTTCGGCCGTTATAGAATCTTTCATAATACTTCTAATATGATATAAATCCTCTCCATATTTTGTAACATCCGGATTTTCTTCTAGTTTGTAAAGTTTATTTCGTCCTCCTGTTGTTACTATGTAAGGAATATGCTCTACTGTACTAACTTCATATTGAACTGACTGAATCCATAATCTCTCTGTAAATTCAAAAGTAAGTTCCGTAATCCTGCTCTGCTTAATAAAAAAGCTATTTATTATATTCTCCATAATTATTTATTTTTATTCATTTATTAGAGTTTTAAGTGAAAAATAATTAAATATTTTTATATATTTCATTGATTAATTATCCTTTCTTTTTAATAATAATATAACATTTTACTTTCTTTCCATTTTCATAAATACTAGAATTCTTAACTTCAAAATAGTTTTCTAAATCCTTTGCTTTGGCTACTTTGTCGTAATTAATGGACTTATATAACACCTCAAGTCTAGATTTTATATCAGATAGTGTTATTTTATCCCCTACTTTAAATTCCGAATAAATACTAGATTCTAGAAGTTCTTGACTAAATGTTACTACCCCTAGATGATTTTTTATTTTAGCACTATTATAAGATAGTGATTTAAGCTTACTAGAGCCCAATGTAGTATAATAAGACTTAATTTCATCAGAATCAGCTATCTGTCCAAGAACTATATCAATTGCATCACTAGATAAACCATACTCACATAATAACTTAAGCTTATCATATATAGTATTTAACCCTATATATACCTTTAAAAATTCTGATACTTCTCTATTTACTATATCATCCTCACAATATATACCTGTTTCTAAACATTTTAAATAATTTAAATATCTATCTACTCCTTCAGGTCCTATACTGGAGTCATCTCTAAGATACTCTAATACATAATCCCTAGTTAATTGATCCTTTACCTTAGATATTATATTCTTTAGGTAATCCTCTGTATCCTTAGAATTGAAAAAGTAAGATAGTACCTCTCTACATTCATTCTTGATCTTCTTAAAATCCTTACTACCTCTTATAGGATTTTTTGGGAGAGATTCTAAGTCTATACTGTCTATATCCTTAAAGAAATTTATTATATCTTCACTGTAATAAAACCATTCTCTTCCATACTCTGAATATAATAAATCCTTAAACTTATATTGTATTCTCTTCTCTATATCTTCAGAGTATCCAAGAACTTCATATAATAATTTATACCCCGGATTATGCATTCTGTAAGCCATAAATCTTTTGTCTTTCTTTGAATCTTCTGTGTATCCTATCTTAAGAAGGTCTAGTACTTCTTTAGTTTCTTTATCGTAGTATGTCGTTTCTATTAAATATATCATAACTTTACTTCTTTTCTTTTTAATAATTCATAATTTCTTACTCTTTTCTTTACTCCATCAATTATCTCTGTTGTCGTAAATTCTTTTACTTCAAAATAATTTTCTATATCATTAGCTTTAGGAGTAGCTGTATAATTAATAGAACTATAAAGCTCTCCTAATTTATTTTTAAGATTTGCTAAACTATATTTCTCGCCAAGATTGAAATTAGAATATATACTTCTTTTTAATAAATCTTTATTAAATGTTATAATTCCTAAGTATTTTTTAATATTAGTACTGTTATAGGATAAAGCTTTCAGTTTTTGAGGATCAAGTGATAAATAGAATGACTTAATCTCGTCGGAATCATTTATTTGTCCAAGAACTATATCAATTCCATCTTGAGATAATCCATATTCACATAATAACTTAAGCTTATCATATATAGTATTTAAACCTGTATATACCTTTAAAAATTCTGATACTTCTCTATTTACTATATCATCAGGGGTTAATGTATTATGTACAGTACTAAATACACTAAATCTATCCTTATAATCTATTTGTTGTATCTTGAAAGCCCTTATCTCGTTAACCAAAACAAGATTATTTATAACTGGTTTAAGGATTACGTTTCCTTCAGGAGTATGAATTTTATTTACAGCTACATAATTATCTTTATAATTTTTAAATCTTGCAAGATCTTGATAATTTATTGCCAGTGTATATTTCTCTTCTGAAGTTCCTTTTTGATATACAGATAACAAACTCTCAGTGGATCTCTGTTTAAATTCTATTACTCTCTTAAAATCTTCTTCCTTCATTTCTCTGTAATTAGCAGTACTCCTATAGTAAAATACTGCACTATTACTCCAAGGATTTTCAAATAAACGTTGCCTACCTAGTATTTGTGGGAGGTCTTCGGATATATCAACGGCTAGTGAGTCTATATTACTGTCAGAAAATATAAAACTTCTAGCACATAGACTATAAAAATCTGCACCTAAGTATACTGTTCTAGTGCAAAAAGTAAACATTTTAGGTTTGACATCTCTTTTTGGTACTTTTCCGATCACAAACTTCTTTCCTAATCTTCTCTGAATTTTCTTAAGATTATCATCTGTCCTAGAGCACAATATATTACATTGTTCTGGAGTAAGATTATTTTTCTTTATAATACTAGTAATATGATTAACACTGTTTACGTAAAATACAGCTTCATCAGAAACAATTTTTACTGGTACTCCTTCTCTAAGAACTACTATACTTTCAAAATCTCCTGAAAGATACTTCTGAATAATCTCAGAAGCTTTTTCACCTACAGTTCTCATAACATATACATCTAAAGCCGGCCTAATTACTCTAGTAGGGTCGTCTTTGCTCCAATCTAATTCATAATAAGGCAGATCTCTAAACTCGTCTAGCATTTCTAAGTATTCATCCATCATTGGAGTTGCACTAACAAAGTATGCTGAATGAGATTGTTTGAGATATTCTAGGAATTTAAGTTCAGTATCACTCTTAAATCTTGCATCATGTAGAATGCTTTGAAATTCATCTACTACTGTATAGAAATATCGAAATCTATCTAGTTTCTCTAGGATATCCTTTACTATTCTATAGGAGTCGTAGGTAACTAGGATTTTACAGGGTAATCCATTTATAGTTCTGGCTGTACAATATTCATCTATTTCTCTATATAGTCTCTTATAGATCTCTGAATTACTAGATAACTCAGTTAATCCAGAATTATCTATTACTACATTTTTTTCGATTTTAGATAAGTCTTTGTCTACATTAGACTCCTTGTCCATTTCATTTACTACTAGATAAACATCAAATTCATGTTGATCCTTTTTATTCTCTAGGAGCATTTTTCTGGGGCTACATAGAATAATATTCTCTGGTCCACCTATACAATATTCTGTAAACCCACAACCAGGAAGTTGTTTATTTATAATACATTTATTCGGGAAATTTGAAAATCTAAAGTTTTCCCATTCACCTATATACCTAATTCCTCTAGGTACGGTGATTTTTTCTTTGTACATATTATTATTTGTCATATAAAAATATTTTTAATTATTTATTAAATTTAATTATTGAATTCTAATACAGAATCCAGTTTTACTTTAGGTATCCAAAATCTGAAGACTAAGGATACCTTTATTTCATTAATTAGAGTTTAAGGTTATTAGAAGAGCAAAATCGTAATTTAAATTCATAATTAAGCATACATACACTATATATGTAAATACCAATAAAAAAAATTACACTCTAGATAGTGGTTCTTCTAAATAAGCGAACATAGTGAGAGACCCGCCTCCCCTCCAGGGAGAGCGAGGTCGTCTTATTTAGAAGGTTCACGATAAATAGAAAATAATAGATTAATTATATTATATATCTATTTAAATGGAAATGAACCTTAAAAAGATATCGTCCATAACGCTCTTTACCTCGTTTGCACTCGGAAGAGCTAGGACTAGATACTTTTTAAGAACCACTATCTCTCCTTTCAATCCTTCTTTAAAAATCCTAATATCTCTTTATTCAATTCTTATTCTATATTATCTTTTTATTTTCTATTTATACTTCCTATAGGTTTTCTCAATATATTCTCTTGTTCAATCCAGGTTCCTTAGTCCTCAAGAGAATATTTCGAACCCTATAATCCTTATTAATGATCAAGAATTTTTATTGTGTAGTTCTTGATCTCATTATAAAAGAAATATTAATTTATTATAAGAAAAAATTATTATGAGTAAGTATTATTTTTTAGAGACAGTATTAGTTAAAGGAAATTTGAAAGTAAAAGCACTCCCTGGACAAAAATTGAAGGATGGTTCTAATGTATCTACAAGTCTTTATGTACAATGCCCTAAGAAGATAAGAGATGTTTATTCAGAAGGTACTATATTTATCTCAACTTCTCTTAATCTTAGTTCAGGTGGAAAGTTTTATACACAAAAGGGATTTCAAAGATTAACATATAAAGATGAAGAAGCTAAAAAAGAATATAAAACTCTGACTGGAATTGATTTCGTAGATCCCTTAAAGAAATATACGATTCTCGAAACAATTCTTAAAGATGCATCACTAATTTCTCCAAGTTCTACAAAGGATGGATTTTATATGACCCCTGATAATTGGAGAATCTTAGTGAGAAATATAAAAAAACATGTTAATACGATGATTATAGGGCCTACAGGTTCTGGAAAGACAAGTTGTGTAAAAGAAGTTTGTTCTAGAATGGGTATACCTCTTCATGTGTTTGATATGGGTTCTATGATTGATCCTATTTCAAATTTACTTGGAGTTCATCGCTTAGAAGATGGAAAAAGTATATTTGATTATGCTAAGTTCACTAAAGTAATTCAAGAACCGTGTGTAATTCTCTTAGATGAGTTAAATCGTTCTTCTCTTGGGGCTAATAATGTATTGTTTCCTTGTTTAGATGATAGACGGGAATTGAATGTTGAAATAGCTTGTGGGAAAGGAGTTAGAAGTATTAAAATTCATCCAGAGGTAACATTTATTGCAACAGCTAATATAGGTTCTGAATATACTGGAACTAATATGATAGACCGAGCACTTCTTAATCGATTTTTTCCTCTTGAACTTAATATTATACCAGATACAGAAGAAGTAAATGTTTTGGTTAATAGAACGGGAATTGATGAAGAAGTAGCTAGATCAATTGTGAAGATAGCGAATAATATTAGATCACTCTCAAAGAAACAGGAGATCTCAACTTCTATATCAATTCGAGAAACACTAATGATCTCAGAGTTAGTATCAGATGGTTGGAGTGTGAAAAGTGCTATGGAAATGGTATATCTTCCAATCTATGAAGGAACTAATTTGGAAGGAGAAAGAAGTACAGTATATAAAACAATATTATCTTATTAATAGACTATGAGTAAACATTTTTCAACCTCATATAATCCTTGGTGGAAAAGAAAGGATTATGATGATTACTATGATGACGAAGATGATGGTAGATGGGGTAGGAGTATATTTAGAAAATCCTATAAATCATTTGTCGGAAATTCTGGAGAGCTAAGTAGAACTATAAATAGAAGCTCTTGGTATGGAGAAAGTTATTATTCATATTCATCTGTTGGAAAGGAAGAGGATGCACAATTATCTAAGTTAATTGAAAAGGCTTATAGTTCTGTAAAAGATATGATAACTATAATGGATTTTCCTTTCCTGATTAGAGTAAATTTGAATGAGGGTAGTGATGAAAGTAGTTCGTATTCAGATTATTTTTCAGAAGAGAAGAGAGATAATTCCGAAAGAAGAATAGCAGTCCCTTCTAAGATATTTGACTCCACCGAAGATAATGAAACAAAAATAAATGCCTTCTGTGGATTTGGTCTTCATGAGGCTGCACACTTAAGATATACCTACTTAAGAGTTTATTTGAATTTTCTTAGTTTTATAAGTGGAAAATATACTTTTGAAGAAGGAGAGATTATTAAAATTTTCATAAATCTTCTTGAGGATAATAGAGTTGAGGATTTATTACTAACAGAACGACCGGGATTTCAAGATTTTATTGATTGTGCAAAAAGTTATAATTCCAAGACTCTAGAGGAAAAACTTAATATAATGAGGGAGAGGAAGTTGATTCTTTTCTTTAAAACATTAATAGGAATACTTAGATTTCCTGGATTAATAGAAGAGGAGGTTCTTGAGGAGTATTCTGAGGTATACAAAGAAGTTCAAGAAAAGATAACTCCATATCCAGAAAATCTTAAAGATATTTGTAGTGTTTCTGAAAGTATATTTAAGATAATTAAGAAGAAGAAATTATCTGATATAGATCCGGCGGAATTAAAAAAAATATTATTCTTAATTAATGGTACTGAATCTATAACTAGTATAATGTATGGAGTTGACTTAGATTCTGGAAGAAAGATAGATAAGTCTAAAGTATCTAGGCTATTATCATCAAAGGATAGTCTAACAATGAAAATCTTAGAGGGAACAGTAGAACGTGGTGATTCTGATAAGGTATTCTTTGAAAAACCAAAAGGGGATAGGAATGATTATTTACGTGATGTGAGAGCAGTTCAAAAATATGTTCCTAGATTAAAAAAGATATTGACAGGAACAGATAAGAACTATGATTTTAATATCCAAGGTTGTAGGTCTGGAATTTTAGATACGACAAAACTTGCAGAAGCGTATCAAGGAGTTCCACAAGTTTACCTAAGACAGGGACATGTTAGAACCAATAAATCAACTATATGTGTTCTTATTGATGAGTCTGGATCTATGGGTGGAAAAAAGGAAATCCTAGCGAGACAGGCTGCAATACTTCTAAATGAAACCTTCGGAAAAAGTTTGGGAGTTAATTTATATATTTATGGACATACTGCAGATATTGGTTCGATCGGATATATAAATCTGAGTGTGTATCGAGAAGGAAGTCATTATAATCCTAAGTTTTCATTATCTAAGAGTTGTGCAAAATCCCAAAATCGAGATGGAGATGCAATTCTAGAAGTAGCAAAGAGAGTTAGAAAGTTCACGAAAGAGAATTGTATTATGTTTGTGATATCTGATGGTAGCCCTTGTGCAAATGGATATGGAGGAATTCCAGCAATAAAAGATACTGCCGCAAAAGTAAAAGAAGCAGAAAAACTTGGATTTGGAATAATTCAGATTAGTATAGATGCTGTTTACGGTGTTAAAGATATGTTTGATACTTATATAGATATCGGATATAACTTAGAGGAAATGCCGAAACTGTTAAATGAAATAGTGAAAACTAAAGTAATAAAAACGAAACAAACTACAGTAAGTTAAGATGGATTATGAAGATAAGGTATATATAATACTATAAGTCTAAGAGGTTTAGTTCTTCATACATTTATAGCATTTACTTCGAAACTTCCTATAGATAATTTATCAAACTTTGTAATTTCTTATTATATCCCAGAAGTAGTTGATTTTATTAATAACTCTGGAATAAAAAGAGGAACTATGACTGTTGATAAGTTTAAAGATTTATATGGAATTAAGATCGATTATATAAGTATCTCCACTTTTAGAGATATACTTAGATTTCAACTTCAGGAAACTCGTACTCGGCTTGATCTGATCTATTGTTTAGTTCGGATTCAAGAGAATATAGAAGCTGACTTAAGTAGATTTAATTTATCTGATGAACTATATATTTATTTGTATAGTCGTTTTCAGAGAGCTTTAAAGCCTTATACATGAGAGAAAATAAATAATGTAAAACAATACTCCTTAAGCAATAATAAAAAGCTTAAGGAGTTTAAATTTTTAAGAATATGAAAATAAGTAAATTAAAACATGATTCTTATAGAGTAGAAATTAATTTTGGAATTGGAACACAGAAAGAAATGACGAGGTGGTTTACTACTAAGTTTGTAAAGAATCATAAAATGGAAATTCCGGTAAAGAAAAATTCAAGAGCAGAAGAACTTATAGAAACAATAAGTTCAACATCCGGAACATCTACTTATAGAATTATTAATAAAACAACAGGATTCGATCAAGTAGTAGTAATAGTAAACATTGACTCTAGAAGAAATAGACCTTTTATTGCCAAAAAGGATTATAAAAGTTTGGTTAAGAATATCAAAACTACATTTTATCACGAAACAAGACATGCCGTAGATCAGATAGTTAAGTTAAGAAATCTGAGTTATGAAGATTTTGAAAATACAGCTATGTTACAGGCTTGGATAAATGTAGAATTCGAAGAAACTTTAATGGATTATATTACAGAAGGTGAATTAGAAGAGGTTATTTCGGAGAGTGTGAAAAAGAGATAGGAAATAAAATCCTATCTCTTATTTTTCTTTTACTTTAAACGTTCCTTTAAATCAGGATGGTGAAGCTCCTAAATACAGAAGCATAGATATTACGCTTACTCTTCCTCCTTCTGCTGTAGCTTGGAAATTAACAGGAAGTGTTTTAGGAGTGGGAAGTCTTGAGATGTATAGTATAGAGTTTCCCAGGTTATCCACTTCTGTAGATATATCAGATACCATTCCAGATGCAATTAGTAATATACGTATAAATGCTAACTTTTCTTATAGAGTAAATGGAAGTGGTGAAGCAGATTGGAGAGCTGGAACTGCAAGTATAAGTCCTAATAGTGTATCGTTTTCACAAGGAGAAACTGGATATAAAAACTTTAATGTTACAGGAAGTATATAATTTTTCTATCAAATAGTCATGCTTGTATCAGATAATTCAAAAGTTCTATGTCTACTATAAACATTTCTAGACCTGTAATATATAGATATATCATTTCCTGGTAGAACATATACAGTCTTTCCAGGAGTAGTATTAACACTAACTCCTTGATCAAGATAGTATGATAAGGTAAGAGTATTGTCTGTAATACTATATGCAGGATATTGAATTTCAATTGTATTATTTTGTGGGGTATAACTTGGATGAAATAAATAAACTACTGAATATGGTACTCTTGTAATATTCATAGTTATACGTTCTCTCTTTTTACCACTCTGACTTAAAGGAACGTTTAAACTGGAGTCATCACTGGTAAAATCACTATAATTTCCTGATCTACTCTGTGATATATCAAAACTTCCAGATCTATTAGAAGTAGAACTATTAGAACTAGCAGTTACGTTAACTGTATAAGTTCCACTACTTCCAGATACTGAACCAACTGAAAATGCAGAATTGCTACTAGAGCCTACTGAAGGAGTAACTCCAGTTTTTCCACTAAAAGTAGGACTCGCTGGAAGCCAAGGTCCATTATCAGTACTTGTTTGAGTAGCTGTCTGATAGTATGAAGTTACTGTTACACTTTTTGATCCACCATCTGAAGTAAAATCTAACGAGCTCGGACTAACAGAGAAAAAATATTTTCTTACTTCTCTAGTTTCCACTGATACTTTTCTATCTTGAGTTATACTGACTGAAGCACTAGGTCTACTTCCAGAATATGCAGTATTGTAATGAGTTACTGTAAATGATCCGCTTCTTCCAGAAGAAGTACTTGAATTAGCTGTTGCAGTAACAGTTACTGTATTTCCAGATTTGGATGCAGAAATTCCAGAAGGTAAACTACTAGTACTAAGATCATAACTTCCTGTTGAACTAGCTGTCCAAGAACCCCAAACTACAGGATTTCCAGTACCAGTTCTTTCTTCAGGGTATACAGTGATAGTTGTCGAACCTCCTCCAGAGGAAAAATTATAAGAATTACTACTAACTCTAATTCTATAGTCATAATCTCTATTTATTCCTTGACTTAAACTAAGAGTAGCACTATCTCCAGAATTACTAACTGTAATAGTACCAGTTCTACTAGAAGATCCTGTATTGTTCGAAGTAGGTTTTACTGTACTTCCTGAAATAGAGAATGAACTTCCTGAAAGCGTAGGTCCTGAATAAGTTACATTATACCAATTTCCCCAATTATAAGAACTAGCTGATGGAACCCAATTTCCCCAATTCCATGTATTACCTCCATCATTACTTGTTCCATCTCGATGTCTTTCTCCATCTCTTTTCTGAGAAGATACTGAAAATGATTTAGAACTAGTATCATTCCAAGACCAACTCAATGAACTAGGGCTGATTGATATAGAATATTGTTCTGAAGTAACAGTTTCTCTTTTAGTAAGTATACCTACTTCCTGATTAATTTCAACCCAATCACTAGCTCCTCCATAGGATGCTGTAACTCTTGTGCTTCTTTCTGCACCATTATTAACTGATACTGTTAATGTTACAGAAGTTCCAGAACTTGAAGATAGAGAGAATCCAGAAGTATTAGATAAACTCAGTGAAGGAGTTCCAGAATCACTTGCTGAAGATGTTGAACCCGAACTCCAAGTATGTGTACCAGATCTTGATGCACTAGCTCTTACTGTTGTAGTACCACCCTCCCTAGGGAAATTTGTTTTATCGGCACTAACAGAGACATTCCAAGAATTCCAAGACGTATTTTCAATCCTATTTTCTGCTTGACTAACATTAGCGCTACTTGCTGAACTAGATTTACCATTCATCGTGATAGTTAATGAAACAACAGCCACAGTAGTTTGTCCGGATTGGGTTGTACCTTTAGATCCAGTATTAGCCAAACCACTCGAGGAATTTACGGTTGCTGTTCCTGAAGTCCTATTAAATGTTGGAGTTCCGCCGGATGTGAGTGTTGTTGTTTTTCCGGATACCCAATATACCGTTTGTTTATAGGAGTAGCTAGGTGTCGAATTACCTCCAGCGGCTGGAATAACTGTAGGATAACTGAAAGCAGTGATTCTTGGATTGCTATAACCATCTCCATTTGGTTTGATAGAATCCGCATTTTGTTTATGAGTTGCAGTAGCTGTTTTCTTAGGATCAGAACCGAAAGATTCAGACTGAGTCCATGTTATAGTACCACCTGGTTGTGTTGATCCAGTATTTGCTCCATAACTGATGGTATCACTTGCGGCGGTCCATGTTCCAGAACCTGAATTGGAACTAGTATACCCCACATTTGTCTGTGATCCCTCTACATAGATACGGTTTCCTGCATTACTGTAACTGTATTGTCTCTTATATGAGGTAACTGTAAATTTCTGTGATCCTCCCGCCGCGGATATAGTAGCTGTCGTAGGAGTTACAGAGAAAGTATATTCCCAATCAAGACGCTCTATATGGTCCTGGGGAACAAGCTGATCGGTTGCATAGGTATAACCTTTTTTTATATACAAACCAGCTGATTCAATTTGGCTTCTTGTAGGACACATTGTAGTATCTCCAGTGAAAGAGCCTGCCTTTAATGTATTACAGAAAGCCTTTGTTGCTATTAATAAGTCTGCCATAATTAAATTGGTTTAATGATTCAATAAAAAATAAAACAAAGAAAATCTCTATCTTTTTTTGATAAATTTTTCTTTGTTCAGATATAAGGATTTCCGCCGTTTTCTTCCGCGTTTTGTTATGGTAAATCTAGTTCAGCAAGTAGCGCTAATGTTAGTCAAGCAGAAAACTCTTATTCAGATTCTTGGGGTTCTTGGTCTGTATCTTGTAGTGCTAATCCTACGACAATTAGTGCTTCTGGAGGTACATCAACACTATCAGGTACAGCATCGAGAACAGGTACTAGAACTTGGAGCTCGGGGAGTACGCAGTCTTTAAATTCGGGAAATCAAACTGTAACTAATTTTTCTATTGTATCATCTGTTACTGGATTTTCAATCTCTGGATCTACAGTCACTGCTTCAAGTAACTCATCAACATCCTCTAGAAGTGTTCGAGTTAGAGGTACATATGGTGGTGTAAATTCTAATGAAGTAACTATTACTCAATCTGGTGCAACATCGACTAACTATTTTGAATATAGTATCAGTCTTAGTCCCACAACAGCATCTTTTAGTGCTAGCGGTGAGAGTAAGAATTTTTCAGTTACATCTCAACGTAGACTTGTTACCATAAACTCAGTATCAGGCACTTCTTATGGATCGTGGGAAAATACTAGTTGGGAAACTTATGGGAGCCTAGGAACAGGTTTCTCTGAAGCTACTTCAGGAAATACTATAACTGTAACAGCAAGTGCAAACTCAGGTTCTTCAAGGTCAGGTACTCTCAGCGTTAGGTGTACACTAGAGAAATCTGAAACAGCTTCAGCAAATCTATCTCAATCTGGTGCATCAACTACAACTACTACAGAGTATGAATTTACTGTTTCGCCCACTTCACTAAGCTTTACAAAAGATGGCGGTAGTCAAACAATTAGTATAGTTTCTAGATCTAGACCCAAATATATAAATGACGTTAGTGGTGAAGTTAGTTATGGTAATTGGTCAGCTGTTAGTTATACTGCATCAAGTACAAATTCAGCGTTTTCCTCAACTACTCCCACAGGAACAGGTACAAATAATGCAAGTGTTAGTGTTGGAACAAACTCTGGGGAGGCTAGAAGTGCTACAATTACCTATACTCAAAGTGGATCGGGAACAAAGAAAACAGTAAGTTGTAGTCAAGCCGTTGGTACTCAAACTAGAACTGTAAGGGATTATTCTTTCAGTGTAAATCCTACTTCATTAAATTTTGATGCAAGTGGTGGAACAAAGTCTGTAACAGTTTCTTCTCAATATAGAGATGGAACACAATCTTCTACTGATGGAGGTAATAACTGGTCTTCTACATCTTGGGGTAGCTGGCAGACTGCTAGTTATACGGGTACCGTAGATAATACTGGAGGTGGAGCATTCTCAGGAAGTGGAAATTCTGTAACAGCAGGTGCAAATAGTAGTACATCAAGGCGAGAGGGTAACTTAAAACTTTCTCAACCAAGAAGTGGTATTCAGGAAAATGGTAATTCTTGGCCATCACCCTCCAACATAAACGTTCCTTTAAATCAAGATATGAAACCAGTTTTTGTATTAATTACAAAAGCGGATGGTTTTAGTAATAATGATGAATATAATTCTGTAAAAATATATAATGATAACTACGTTTCTTACTATATAGACGATTGGGGTAATCAGGATTGGAGTGGATCTGTTGCATTTGATACAGAAATAGTAGATGCATATAATGAAGATACTGATACTTGTTTTAGTTGGAAATCTTATTCTATCACATTTCTCTATGTGCCTTCAGGTGCTGGAAGTGATAAAGCTCATATTAAATTTATTAATGGAGTAAATATTGAGGTTGAGATTTCTTAGCTAAATTATATTTAATGATGTAGTTATTATTTAAAGATTAGTAAAAGTTACTAATTATTTCACTATCTTAATTATTTATTTTTATATTATTAGATCCGAATACATCAATATTAGTAGTACCAAGTAATGTTTTATTAATTTCAATGAATAATAATCCATATACATCTAAATTATCTATAGGAATATCTAGAACAATTGCAGTTGATAACACAATATATAGATATTGCTTAAATCATAAATAATTCATTTATTATGCATGACAAGATATTACTAATGATTTATTACTTTCCCATTGTTTTAATATTACTTGACCTGCAATTCCCGAAACTTTTGTATAGACTTTCACATGTCCTCCACGTTCATCATATTTCCAATCTCCAGAAGAACTTATTCCATTCCAACTAACTTTTAATTTATTACTAGTATTATTTTATCATATTTATATGAGTCTATATAACTAATACCTTCCCACCGATCATTATTACTACTATATTCGGTTTGTACAATATCAGGATTGGCATTAAATACGTATACCCATTCAGGTGATTTACCACTCTGACTTAAAGGAACGTTTATTTTCATATCCTTTGAAAATCTTATTAATGTAATATATTAATAAAAAGATATGGAAGAAGTATTTAGAACAAGAAGAATAAAAATTAAATTAATATCTTTTGATGTCGGAAATGTAGATATTATTGTAGAAAATAAAAGAAGATTATTATATTATTCAAATAATAAAACTTCCGATGAACTTTGGGAATCATTTAACGACGTATTAAGAATATTATCAACAAGTAAGAAATATAAAATAGCTAAGCGATGGTGGATATATCAATTTACTAAAGCTCAGTTATAATAATTAATAATTAAATTTTTTAAAATTATGAAAAATTATCAAGGATTATCTCAAGAAGAAGTAATCAAAAGTAGAGAACAGCATGGAAAAAATTTACTCACGCCACCTAAACAAAAAAAATGGTGGCAACTCTACTTAGAAAAATTTAAAGATCCAATTATTATCATTTTGCTTGTTGCCCTCGGAGTATCTTTTGTTGTTGGATTTATTGAATGTTCCTTAATAGAATCAATTGGTATATTAGTTGCTATAATTCTTGCTACAGGAGTGGGATTTTGGATGGAATATAGTGCTAAGAGAAAATTTGATATCTTAAATCAAATATCTGATACTGAAAATGTAAAAGTTATTAGAAATAATGGAACCACAATGGAGATTCCTAAGGATGAATTAGTGGTAGGAGATATAGTTATTCTTAGTGCAGGAGATGAAATCCCGGCTGATATAGAACTTCTTGAAGCAATTGAATTTAAAGTAGATGAAAGTACTATGACTGGTGAATCAGTTGCTGTTGGAAAAAGAGCAAAATTGAATGAGGAAACATGGAATGATTCTGGTTTTGCCCCATTCTTAGTCCTCAGATCGACAAAAATAACGGAGGGTTCTGGAGTAGGGGTAGTTGTAAAAGTAGGTGATGAAACTGAAATTGGAAAAACAACTCGTCAAGCTATGGAAGAAACTGGGGGAGAAACACCCCTTAATAAACAATTAGATGGTCTCGCTGGATTAATATCTAAAGCAGCTTTTACTATGGCTGGTTTATTACTATTATTCCTTAATATTCATCACTTCGGATTCACTGATTTTGATTCTGGGTTGTTAAATATTCTAGGAACAGAGGTTAAATTCTTTATGATGGCAGTTACTTTAATCGTAGTAGCTGTTCCTGAAGGTCTTCCATTAGCTAGTACTTTAAGTTTAGCATTTTCTATGAAGACTATGGCTCGTGAAAATAATCTAGTAAAGAAGATGCACGCTTGTGAAACTATTGGAGCTGTTAACATAATCTTTTCCGATAAAACAGGAACTCTTACCCAAAATAAGATGACTGTAGTAGCTGAACATGTTAATATTTCTGGAGTATCTGGAAATTTAGTACTTAATGCCTGTGTTAATTCAACAGCTAATATTTCTGGAGAAGGTGAGGTTATCGGGAATCCTAGTGAAGGTGCTATATTGAAGTTTTTTAGTAGACCTGATCGTGGAGGATATGATTATAAAAAGCTTAGAGAACTAACTGAGATAATCGAAGTTAAACCTTTCAATTCAACAGATAAGTATATGATGACGAAGGTTAACGATGCTGGAAAAGAAGTAATACTAGTAAAAGGAGCTCCAGAAGTAGTTGCAAAGATGTGTGGCGATAATTCTTTCTTAGAAGAAGTAGAGAAACAACAATCACGAGGAAGAAGAGCCTTAAGTTTTGCTTCTGGAAGTAATATAGATTCTCTGACATATGATGGGACATTCTTTATTGAAGATCCTATTCGGCCTGATGTTCCTGCGGCAATAAAAAAATGTTATGAAGCTGGAGTGGATGTAGTAATGATGACAGGTGATAATATAAAAACTGCCGCAGAAATTGCACGTCAGGCAGGATTTTCTAGAGAATTACAAGGACAGCCTGAAAAAGATGTTTGGGCAATAGAAGCTAAGGATTTTGATAAAGTAGCATGGGGAGATCCGATGTGTGGTTATCCTAATGTCATAGCTAGATGTAAACCAGAAGATAAGTTGAATATTTTAAAGAAATTTAAAGAACTTGGAAAGGGTACTGCAACTGAACATGTATGTGCTATGACGGGTGATGGAGTTAATGACTCTCCATCTCTTAATCATGCAGATGTAGGTATAGCAATGGGTTCTGGAACTAGTGTTGCAAAAGAAGCTTCGGATATAGTCCTTTTAGATGACGCATTTCCTAGTATAGTAACAGGAATTAAGTGGGGAAGATCTTTATATAAAAATATTCAGAGTTTTTTAGTATTCCAGTTAATTATAAATGTTGCTACTTGTTTAGTTGTGGTTTTAAGTCCTATTCTTGGAGTAGATATGCCATTTACAGTTACTCAAATGTTATGGGTTAATATTGTAATGGATACCTTAGCTGCACTATGTTTAGCATCTGAACCTGCTGATGAAAATGTACTTACTGAAAAACCAAGAAAACAAAATGCATTTATTTTGACCAAACCTATGTATAAAACAATCATAGGTATGGGTATTTTTGTATTTGGAGTGCTATCTTTAATTGTTCATGATATAGCACAAGGTTCTATAAAATTTGGATTAGATCTTACAGAATTATTTGCTATCTTTATGATGATAAATTGGTGGAATCTATTTAATATTAGAGTATTTGGAAAGAATAGATCTATATTCTATAATTTAAAAGGAAGTAGTAAATTTTTATTAGGATCATTGATTATATTTATTGGAACTATTTTGATTGTACAATTCGGAGGAGAAGTATTTAATACGAGACCCCTTGATTTTAAAGAATGGTGTATTATAGTAGCTAGTACATCTCCAATAGTTATTATTAGAGAAATCTGGCATAGAATATTCCCAAAAAAAATAAAATAATAAAAAGAGAAGGAAAAATAAAATCCTTCTCTTTATTTTTCTCTTACTTTAAACGTTCCTTTAAATCAAGATGGTAAAAAAGAAGATGTGTATGTATTTTTAGTAAGTCCTCCTTCTATAACTTTTAATGCTAGTGGTGGAGAGAGAACTTTATCAATAACTTCAACAAAAAATGATTCTGTTATAGGATATTCATATTCTTGGAAAGCTATGTTAAGTCAATTCACTTTCTCTAATGGAACTATATCCGCTTCATCTGCAGGTATTCTAGGAAGAAGTGATACATTAACATTAACTCAAGATGAATCTGGAAAGACTGCAACTATAAATGTATCTCAATCCGGTTCTGGAGGGGGAGGAGAAATATTAGATGATTGCACAATAACTGTTAAATATATATCAACGGGAGCTAGTGCTAACGCTATTCATGTAAATGCAGACAAAACACCTACTTCAGATCTTACTATAAATATTACTGCATCTTATACTAAACCTGATAATTCAAAAACTTATTTAGGTAAATTAATATCATATATTTCTAAAGGATCTACATCAGGATCTAATATTTACTTTAGTGATCTTATAGATGATGTCTATAATTGGGATGGAAATGGTACTTGTAGGGTTAATTTTGCAACAGTATCTCCAACTAAAGATAATACTTATAATTACAGTACAAAAGTTACTGGAATTTAAATATAAAATCTTCCATATTATTAAGCTTCTTGTAAAGTCATAGTATGATGACTTTTAACATCTGAGAAAGAAAATGTTTCAGAAACTACTTGTCCTGGAGTAAGTGTTTTTTGATTATCAAGATAATTATCTATATAAAATAAATAACCCTTTGTTGAATTTCCTGTATTTTCAATTTCAATTATTCCTGATATTTTATCGCCTTCACTAACCCATAACGTCCATGTAGATCCAAGAGTCTCTCCAGTATATTCTCCCGAAGTTATAGTAGTATTAGTTCCAAATTCATAAGTCATATCATCAAATTGTACTATCCAAGTTGAAACAGTCTTACCGCTCTGATTTAAAGGAACGTTTATGATACAACCTGAAATTCTTATATATGTATTATTAAAATTAAATAAATTAATTAATCATATGAAGACAGGAATTGAAACATTAATTTCAGAGGTTGGAAAAAGAATTACTAACAAAACCCAAGTAGAAGGAGGAATTATTTCTGGTTTAGGAATAAATAAAACTAATGGAGAAGAATACGTTATCTTAAGCGTTTGTGGATCATCGAACATGACGAAAGATCAACTTAATGATCTTTGCGATATTAAAATTATTACTGAAAAACTTATTACAGAGACATTCGATTCTAATGGAATTCCAATGTTTTCTTATTGTACAATAGACGAATTCTTTAATTATTGGAATATCGTTAATGATGAAGAAATTAAAAGTTCGATAAATTTAACTTTTAAAGAAGCAAAAGAATTATTTTCCTCAACAATATCTTGGGATATAAAAGAGAAGATCTTAAAAATTTATTCAAGAAGACAACTTGAAGGTCTTCCAGAAAAAATAGAATATCCAAAAGTACCACAAGATTATCCAGCTGAAAAATTTAGAGATAGTGCTAGAGCTTTTAAGGAACTAATTTGGTTAGTTAAAGAATATACCAAAGCATCAGCTCTTCAAGAACCTAACTGGAATGATTACTCACAAAATAAATTTGCTATTGTGAGATGTGGTGAAGCAGTAATGATTTCGAAAGAAAAAACTTTCTTTCCAATAGCCTTTCTCTCTAAAGAAGTTGCTCGAGTATTCTTAGAAGATCATAAAGAGTTACTAGAAGAATATTATATGATTGGAAAATGAAAAAATTATTGATTATCCTAATTTTAATATTAATTTCCAGTTGTGAAGTAGATCTAGAAAAGTATTCTGGATGGATTATTAAAGAAAAAGTCGAGAACCTTTAGGACTTAATTTTATTATCAGTGATCCAAACAATGATAACAATTGGAAAATTTTAATAGTTCAGAAATATACATATAAAAAATATAATATTGGAGATACAATAAAATGAAAGAATTAAAAACAGCTTCTCTCTCAGAAATTCCAGAGAGATTAGAAAAATTATTAACTCCAGAGAATGGGTACTCACGAAAAACAAAAAATATCTTGGTAAGATATGCTAGATGGTCTTTAACTTATAATAAAGTAATGATGAAATCCGACACTAAGTATGTAAATTTTGAATATAGTGTTGTTGGAATTTATCCATATATTTATCTTATTCCGACTATTAAAGTATATAAGTTAGATCGAATAATTGGAAGTAATTTAGTTTATTCGGTTATCGATACTATAAAAAATCCGAAAGTTTGTTTTGATATCCCGGCTCTTATAGAATTAGGAGAAAAGCATGGAGTAGAGTTTAGACAATATCGTGGAAAAGGTCCAAATAAAAAACCCATGGCGAGAGTAATGCTAAGAAAATTCACGGATATAGAGAGCTCGTATTTTTACCTTGAAGATTACATTTCAACAGATGATATAATAATTGAAACTTTCGATGGACTTAAGAGCTCAGAACAACGTGATATATTCTTAGAACTAGGAACGCCATGTTTTTGTATGACGTTAGATTCTGAAACAAAAGAATGGATTTTTACTCTTAATCCTACTATCGGATCCTTTCCTGAAGATATAAATTTTCAAGGATATCCAGATGATTGGTCAAACGAGGGAATAATTCAAAGATATCAAGAATTTTCCGAAGATCTCCAAAAACCACGTCAAAAAGTAACTCCAGAATCAGTAGCTGAAGAAAAACGACTAGAATTGGAGAGACGAAAAAAGATAAAAGAACAGAAACGTACTAAAAATAGGAATAATGATAGATCTAAGAAAATATGCAATGTTTCCGGAAAGTGATAATTTTTTGGATAGTAGTACTCCAGGGTTAGAAGAATTAGAAAAATTTAATAAGATCATGGAAGAAACGCGAAAAAATTTGAATATAAAATCAGGATCAAGAAATGATATAATTTATGAAAAAGACGCTGACAAAGAATAAATGGATAACTGCAAAAGGTGAGGAATTATCTTTAGAAGAAATGAACAGTTCCCATATATTAAATGCAATTAGAAAAATAAAATCTTCAACAGGATGGAGAGAAGATTGGCTGCCTATCTTAGAAGCAGAACTAACTAGGAGAGGAATGATAGCAAGAACAGATGATTATGAGAAAAAGATTATAACTGATGAGGAAAAAATGTATTTCTTATGTACATCATGTGAATACCAAATGTTATCCGTTGAAGGTGGTAGTTTATCTGACATACTGAATATTACTATTAATGATCAAATAAAAAGTTATATAAGAGATAATATTTTTTGTATATCTCTTGAACAATCTAAGGAAAATTTTATTTCGGAAATGGATAAATTAGTAAGAAAAACTAGAAGTGATTCTAAAGAAGATGCTGAGAAATTTATGAGTTATTATGAAAAATATCTTCTAATCAATGTCTTTTCAAAAGAATGGAGTAATTTTATGAATTTAATGTTAGGTCGTCATGGAAAGTAGAATCAAAGAATCAATTATTAAACACTTAGAGTATCAAAAAAGTATTGCTAAAGATCCCGAAGGACCATTTATATGTTGTCCTATGCCTGGAAAGAATTCTTGGACTATTTCTGAAATAATAGAGGAAGTAAGAAAAGAGACAAAATTTGGAGAGGAATTTGCAGATGATGTTATAGGATTAGCTATTGATATTTTATGTCGAAAGAATCAATCAATGAATGGATAAACTCTCAAGAACTAACAACCGAAGATCTTGATTTTATGTGGGATTTTTGTATAGTTTTCGGTCATCCTGTAATATCTAAACTTGGAATGGCTTCTTGGAAGGATTTACGTCCAGATCTAATTAAACAAATTCCGAACGAATACAAGAAGATGGTAGAGAAAATAATATATAATAAAGAATAATGAAATTATTGAATTTAGAGGAATATTTAACTCCAGAAAGTATAAAAGTACATGATATTAATCAATGGGATTCATTTTTATTTAACTTACTTGAAGAAGAAAACATATATCCACCTAAACTTACTGGACAATGGATAACAGATAAAAATAGATTTTATGAAAAGTTTGTATGTTTGAAAGAAGTAACTGAGAATACTTATTATCATATGTATTGTAGACAGTATAATCCAGTTGAAATTACTATTTATCATAAAAATGGATTATATGATCTTAGATGTATGTTAATGAGTATTGATGGTACAGCTTTTGGGTTTGGATGGGAAAATTTAGAAAGACTTAGTATAGATAAATATGTTCTAGAAATTATATCTTGGATTGATGAAGTAGATAAATTAGGGCACGAAGAATTAATCAAATATGGACTTTCTTTAGGTGCAAAAGATTTAAGTTGGTAATTAAAAATATAAACATGAATGATTTTAAAATAAAAGATATAGTAAAAGGATTAATGATTTGTACTTTTATTTCAGGGTTTTTAATAGGTATCTTATCAGTTTTAATTTTAATTTATTCAACAATATGAAGAAAGAATTATATGATGAGTATGTAAAAGCTTGGGATATTTGGAAGAAAAGAACTGATGAATATTTTCAAAAAAGAGTTGAAATAATTAAAGATAAAACTCTCTCCGAAGAATCTCAATCAAAACTTTTAGACACATTAGCAGAGAATTTTGATAGAAAAGGTTTTACAGAAGAATATTTTGGACCTTGGACGGAAATAAGAGATGTTACTGATCTATTAAATCCTGATTTCATTTTACCAGGAATAGGAAAAAATTATTCAGAACTTCAAATAGCAAAAGATGATGTTCCAGGAAATTGGGGTAAAATTGCTAGAGATTGCTATGATCCTAAGAGATATGGAAAAATAATTGGACTTGGATATGATTCCGGAGATTATTACCTTATTATAAAAAATCCTGATACTGGAGAAGAATCAACAATCTTAATGAACACTAAATATACTATTGATTCATAAAAGAATATAAGACTAGGATTTTATTTTCCTAGTCTTATTTTTCTCTTACTTTAAACGTTCCTTTAAATCAAGAGGGTAAAGTTGAAATAAAAACTGAAACTAAATATCTTTATAGATTTAGTGCTAATCCAATGTCTTTGAAATTTAAAGCCTCCGGAGGAACATTACAAACTAATATATCATCCAATAGAACTAAATATACAAGAACTTCCACGGATGGAGGTAATACTTGGGGTAATTGGGTAGCTAGCTCTCCAGAAGGAGTTAGTGATTATACAGAAACAGTATCAGGAGATGGATTTACTTTTGGAGGTAGTGGAGGATATGTTACTGCTTATGAGAATGATTATCCTTCTAAGAGATATGGAAAACTAATTTTAAAACAAAATAGGCCTACAGGAGAAACAATAGATCCAGATAGTTCTTATCACACTATAACTATAGATCTTGAACAAGAAGCCGGAGAAAGTAATATAGTCGATCTTGTCTTTACTGTTTCAAATGATACTGGTAATTTTATAAGTGGATTATCTATTTGGTATACATTAGATGGAAATACAAATACTATATTTACTGCTGCATCTATAAATCCTGGTGAATCTAGAGGAGGGAATGCAGTAGTACCCAAAAACACAACAATAAGATGGTCTGTTAGTGTTCCTTGGAGAGTATCTCCTGCGAATGGATACTATTCAGAGGATGCTTCTGAAAATTTCTCAATTCACTCTTAAGTATTAAAAGTTATGAATACATCATTATTAGCACTAAAATTTCCAGAACTAGGGCTAATTGAAGATTGTATTTGTTTTAGATCATCATGATATGAATACCAAACACTAGAAGAACTCCATGAAAAAGTATTATAATCATTTACTACTTGTATTGAAAAAGTTTCTGTGTCTCCTGGAAGGACACCAGAGCTAGATATTTCTTGAGGGCTATGTACAAAACCATTACTTATCAAGGTAAAATGAGCTCCATAAGGTCTACTTGGATCTCCACTCCAAGTAACAATGAGATTAACATAAACAGCTCTTGCATATTGTTTTAAAGGAACGTTTAAAAAGACTAGTAGATTTGGTTTCTACTAGTCTTAATATTTTTATAAATTTTCAGTTATAAATTCATGTAATTTTAAGTTAAATCTCTTTATATAACCTCTTTGATAATATTTATAAAATCCATTTAAAATAATATCAGTACATAAATTATACATATCAGGTGTAATTTGGGAAAAATTTATAATTTTTCCTTTTAAAAAGTTATCTGGGTATTTAGGAGAAAATTTTAATCTCATGTGTTTCTTACTTACTTCAACAGTAAAGTAATTTGTAACAGTATCTAGACATTTAAATAATTCATAATAATGTAATTTTTTAATTACTTTTTTATCTTTGTAAGAAATTTCATAAAATCTATTAACCCAATGTGTATTTTTGAAAAATTTATTGAAATAATCTTCAAATGCTATAACAAATTTTATTAATATAAAATAATCATTGTTAATTTTTATTATTGAATAATGAATTTGATGTTTATCTAAAAAATTTATTAAAAAGTAATTATTCCTTTCATTCTCTCTGTATAATCTAATCCCAAGAACTGTTTTTACATTATTCCAATCTTTTTCCATTTCCCTAGGTTATATAATATATCTTCTTGTTGATTTCCAGTAATATATCCACGATCTTTAAGTAGTTTAAATATTAATGCTACTTCTTTCTGTAAAGAAACATCAAGTTGTTCATAATTTTTGGGAGTTATTTCTGGATATGATAATGTAAGGAATATTCTTGACTTACTATTTTCTAACGACGATACATCTAACAATTGAAGAAATTTACCGGGAGAATAATTCACCCTTACTCTATTTATTCCTGAGAAGGTGATTATACTACAACTATTTCCACCAGAGTAATAATTTTCTAATGGAATTTCCCAAGTCTCTAAGTCACTCATAATCAGTTCTCCTTCTGGAAATATATTTTTTCCAACATTAGAAATATATCTTTTTGTCCAAATCCAGTATCCAAATTCATTCTTTTCTTTATCATGAAATGGAATACATCTAGAATAATTACCATTCTGACTAGATAAGTAATCATTAAAAATACTTTCTGGATTTTCAGAAGTATATTTAACTTTTAATCTGGAAAAAAGGATTTCAATTAACCCTTTTCTTTCTTTTATATTTCTATTTAGTATATCTTTGATTATCCTTGAATCTATCAATCCAATATCCAAGATAGTTTTTAATCCAAAAGACAAGTCAATATATTTAGATCTATTTCCTTGAATATAATTTAATATCCCAGTTTTAAAATCTCCAGACTGATCTTCAAATATCCAAGAGCCATTAAACGGATTTATTTTTAAATTATTCTCATTAAATATTAAAAAATCATTATTATCAAGAAAAGGAGTATTTTCAAGTTCTTCATATTGCCTATTTCTATATATTCTTTTAATTTTTCCAAAAACATCAAGAAATTTTTTCATATTATGAAATACTTTGAAATAATCCTTACATTCTAAAATAATAGAATCTTCATAGCTATCATCAATTGTATATAAAATATCGTTATCCTCTAGAATAGTTAAAATTTTATACAAACTACTACAAGTACTTTCAGTAATTTTATATAAATGATTTTGAGAATTAAATTTTGATAAATCCATAATGAATTTTTCTTATTTTTATTAATATTTTTTCTAGAACATCTAAATCTGGTTCTTCAGGGAGATTAGATTTTTCAAAATTCTCTTTCATAGTTTCCTCTAAGTTTTCTACATATTCCATTACTTCATTATAAGGAACTCCATGATTCTTTATCTTCAATAACCAATCTCGATCTATTCCTGTTCTATCTAAAATCATTCCTTTTCCTTGAGCTATCTCTGTCGCCATGGTTAAAATTCTAACACAATGTTGAATATTTTTAGAATCATAATCATATCCTTTATTAAGTTGAAATCTAGATTCATTTCGATTCTTCACCCAACCCCAATAACGTTTATAATCAGTACAGTGTTGACTATAAGCTCCAGAGTTGAATTGAAAATAGCATAAAGGTTTTTCTCTATCATCAAATTTAATACTAGAAACTCTAAGTTGACTACTAAGAGAGTCAGTTTGACTAAGAATACCTCTATAACCAATCACATCTTTTCCTTCTTGATAATAATTAGGATCCGCAGCCCAATCATAAAACAACGCATATGATTCTACTGTTCCAGGAAGTCTAGAAATACCACAATATTCTTGTTTAAGATTATTATCTCTTAAGTACTTAGTTAATGTCCAAGTACCAATTCCAACCAGAACTTGACAGAAATCTAGTGGTGTTTTTCTGATTTTTACCTGATCTGGATCTATATTTATTGCCTTTTTTAAACCTTTTGCTTTTTTTATTTGACTTATAGCATATCCAGCGAAAGGTTTAAAACATTTCTTTGTAATTAATGTCTCTTTAATATCCCATAATGGTTGAAGTATTGGATTAAAATGTAGAATAAATTTTTGTGGAGTAAACAATGAAATTAATGCTTCTGGATTTGATTCTCCAAGTTCTCGAAAATATTTTTCTAACTCATCCCAATAATCATCAGATTTATCTGACTTAATCATTTGTTGTTTTTCAATTCCAGTACCTAAAAACCATTCGGAAGGACCTATGAAAACTCCAAAAGTATCTATATCAGAGGTTTCTGTATTAAGTCCATATAAATGAGATCCACGTATACTTTCAAATAGTAGATTTCCTGACTTTCTAATTTCTGAAAATGTTAAATTTTTTATTTCCATTTGTTAATTAATTTTTTATAACATATATAAGGAAATAAACGTTCCTTTAAATCAAGAGGGTAATATTATAACATATACATTTACTGTCTCACCTACCTCTATTAAATTTCCAAGAGAAGGAGGAACAAGGACTTTATCTATAGTATCTACTAAAAGTAGTTCTAATGGAAATATTGAAAATCTCGGATATAGTTACAAGCTATCTGGAGGCGTTATAGAATCTTCTTACTTCAGCTTTTCTGGAAGTACTGTAACTGCAAAGAATTATAGTGGTAGCATAGATCTTCAAAGTACGCTAACCATAACACAGAATGAATCTGGAAAAACAGTTACAATAAATCTTAGTTACGAAGAACAAGAGTTACTTCCTAATAGACCGGTCTTGAAATCCGAAAAGATTTCTGAGTATAGTACAAGATATTATCTTGAATGTAGGTATCCTGTAACATCTGATCTAAAAATTGAATATAGTGGAGTACATTATCAATTTCCTGAAGAAATTCCAGTAAATGGAACCACATCTATTAGTATAGGAAGTACTGTTAGTGAAACTATATATACCTCTAATTCAAAGAACTCGTCGCTTATAATTAACAGCACTGTAGTAACTCCAAGTCAAGATTCTAATTATATTTATAATTAACTATGATATTGTGTAAACAGATACTGAAAATGTTTTATAACCACTTTCTCCTTCATTCCAAGACTGGGAGCTGGGAGACACCGTAGCATTTCCTTCTCTCCAGTTATCAGAATTACTTCTTTTATAACTAAATGTTGCCGTCACTGTAACAGTAGTAGCAGATTCTATTCCTCTAGACACTTCTACGTCTGCATTATCTCTACTAAATGAATAGCTTTTTGATATTCCAGGTCCTTCGATCCAACCACTCACTTCATACTCATATATACCAGTTGGTCTATCACCATCTAAATGTATATTGACATATCTGACTACTTCAACTTTAGCATACTGATTTAAAGGAACGTTTATTTCCTTATATATGTTAATGAAAAACAGTATATTATATATGAACGAACAATTATTAGGTTACTGGATAGAGAATTTAATATGGTGTCCAAGTCAATGTTATTATTATTTTCTTGATCCGATTTCATCTCAAGGTTATTGTATTTATCTTAGGTGGAGACATTCAGATCCTTGGACAGCTGAATTAATTAAATGCACATCTGATTGGGGATTTATTTATGACGAGCCTTGGGAATATATTGAGTTAGAACGTGATTATTCTTCTCATGAGTATCGATCCTTGGAGAAAAAAGTTTTAAAAATAATGAAGAAGAGATTTTCGACTGTAACTTTTAAGAATAGAGTTTATGAAGAAGAGTTATGAATTTTTTAGGTGGGGTACTTTATCTCCACAAGATCATAAAGAAGGATCACTCCCTGGAGATTCACCTTCAAGAGGATTTCATACAGCTCCGGTTAGGAAGGGGTTTTATGCATTTCCTAAAGGTTATATTGAAACTTTTCTATTAGGTAAGTCTCCTAAAGATATGATCCCTGGGAAAGAAAGTAATGGTAGATTCTTTTATCTTAGAGATTTGACTGGGAAAAAGATAATAAGAGATGAGTATTATAATTTACGGCCTGATGAAAAAACGGCGATACTAAGGAGGGTCGGGATAAAAGAGATTCAAGTAGATTTTTGTTACACAGGAGATGATGATTATTCTGACGACCAAAAATTCATCGCCGTATATTCTCCAAGGCCGAAGAGATTTGTATATACTGGACCTTATATTTGGCATCACTTGAGAGACTATGATAATAATAAACCTTTAGTTAATCCATCAGACATAATAGCTGAGAAAGGTTCATGGATAAAAACGACACTTGATGTTTGGTGGAAAGCTCTTAAGAAATCTGATACAATATATAGATGGAAAAGTTATATAGACCGAGGAAAAAGAAATAGACATGGAAATCCTCATACATGTCCAAGTTGGTATTGTAAGGATGATTATGAAGTATTTATAGAGAGAATATAAAGAAAATAAAAGACTAGTATTGGGAAAATTAAACCCTTTACTAGTCTCTTTTTTTATTCTATTATAGTCCAAGCTTCTCGAATTACTTTTCCAGCATCTTCATAGCTCATCTCAGAAAAACCGGACTCTGCATATCCATAACCCCAAGAATTTTTTATCATAAATCCATCTCTAGAGAAACCAACAATACTTATCGCATGTCCTCCTAAGTTTTCAGAACCATTCCAGAAGTCATCACGATCTCCGTCTCTTACAATAACAGCTATAAGTGCAGGTCCATTTGTTATCACTGCATGTTTAATTCCTTCAATAGTTGATATTCTTGAGAAGATTTTTATTTCTCCGGCCGTTTTCATTAACTCAAAACCTTCGGCAGGCATCATTCCATCTATTGTTTTATCAGCTCTAAGATAGTATAACCAATCAGGCTTTTTCTCTAGAGTTTTTCCATGACTTAGCTGATAAAAATTATACATTTCTGCTATTGAATGACTAACACAGCTTCCGACACTACCTTGATCCCACACTTTGCCGATATCTTTGAGTTTATATTCGGCCGGAAGTGTGATAGGTTGTGGTTTATATTCTGAGTAACTTTCTAGGTTTTCTGTTTTAATATAACCGTAAGATCTCATAATTACTTTTTTATTTTTCCGAATATAAGTTCAAGTATTCCCTGAACTAGAGCGATATCAAATACACCGTTACTAGCTAATCCAACACCAGCGCCTACTATGAGAGATTGCCACCAAGAAGCTTCAGCAAGACATCCAAGATCGAAAAACCAACCGAACATACATAATCCAATGGCAACTATCCAAGAAATTAATTGATTAGCCCACCCTGGAAGTTCTTTACCTATAAGTTTCTTAATTGCCTGCGTAACAACAGGAACACCAGCCACTAAAGCAGCTAATGTTGAAAATACTGATACAAAATCCATAACTATTATTCTTTTCTAAATTTAATTAAGTATATACTATCTCCAGCGGATTCAGTTATCGAGAATATATAAGTCGTATCTTCTTTAGTGGTTATAGTCGTATACTGTGTAGTTATAACTGAATCACTAGTAAAGTACATCAACTTAGGCCATTCTTGATATTCTATAGACGCTGGAAGTAAATTTGCTGTAGTTATACTATCTACTATTCTTTGTGGTTCTATCGAAAAGCCTTCATAAAAAGTAGTATTAAATTTTCGGGTAGTACCACAAGAAATAATTAATAGAGTAGTGATCAGGGTTAGAATTAATTTTTTCATTCTTCTGATAATTTTACAATATATATTAGATTCGGATCTTTAGACTCAAGAGCATCGTAATCAGCTTTTTCTATAATATCTGATAATTCTTGTGTTGGTTGTCCGAATATCCAAAGCTTTCTAGAATCAGTGCTCATATAGATACCATTAATATGTTTCTCTCTAGAATATTCAGCTTCAGGTCCTTTATAAAAATTAGTTAATGCCATATATTAGAGTGTTTTAATGGTTAATGCTTGTTCTAGTTCATAAATTTTCTGGTCAAGAACCTTAAGACATCCTACTAAATTGCTCTGCCCTCTTAGGTAATGTGTATCTGAAAGACTCGGGAAATTACTATAAATACTGTCATCATCGGGATCAGGATCTTCAAAACCAGCAGATGAATTTACTCTCTGAATTGCAAATTTTAAGAGATCGAAGTTATATTTATCTCCTTGTTTTCTAGCTTCCACTTCTGCAGCTAATCCTCCTTCAGTCTCTCCTCCTGAACCAATAAGTTTATCTATCTTTTCATTTAACTCTGATTTTGTAGAGTCTATATATTCTCTTATAGCAATATCTTCGGTAGTTCTTTCTTGAGTTTCAGTATTCAAGTTTTCCTTAAAATCTTGATCAGCCGTTTTTCTCGCCTCGGATTCTTGAGAAATTTTTTCAGTTAATTTTTCCTTCGTGTCTTTCAAATCTTCCTCAAGAACATCAAGCTCAGTATTTATCGTTCCCAGACTTGAAGCATGATCAGCGATATCAGATATAGCTTTTTCGAGGCGTGATTTATCTTCGGCTGATAAAAGACCATCTACTTGTGGTGTAGCATTCGGATAGACTCTTTGAACTCCACCTTTTTCATTTCCGACATAGAGGTAATTATCAACCAAGTTTATTGCTATTTCCCCTGAAGCTAATCCACTAGGAAGAATTCCACCTGTAGTATATCTTTTTACTCTAATTACTTGACGTTTTCCTTGGCTTCCTTGATCATCTCCACCATCTATCTCTGAAATAGTAGTAGTTAATCTCAAAGCATCAGTATCTTGAGTTACAGTAGTTGCATAAGTATTTCCAGAACTAACTCCAGAGAGAACTTTATTTCCTAAATAATCAGCTGAACCATCTTTTGAAACCTTAACCATTCCAGATTCTTCGGAAGTAGTAAAAGATATTCCATGATGTCCATCTGATTCTATTCCTGAAACATATTTTCTAGGATTTCCTTCACCACCATCTCCAGTTACTATTATTCCAGGGATTGTTCCTTTATTAACTTGAATTCTATGATTATTTAAAACAGTATTTACAGAGATTCCAGTAACAAATTCTTCCGATCCACCTACTTCTCCATTTTCAATTTCAATATTAGGGAATGGTTTAGAATTTCCTGATAGTGTATTCCCTGAGAGTGTAATTCCTGAAATATATTCTCCGGAGGGTGCTAGATATGATCCAGTTAAGTCTCCTTTTAAGGCTTCTACAACATGTCCAAAGGAATCGATCTTAATGTTTGTGACAAAAGCTCCAGAATTACCCCCTGCATTAGTTCCTGTAGTTGGTTGAGAAGCATGTGATATTACTTGATTTCCTCCAATAGATCCACCTCCAGTTAAACCAGGACCTGCAGAGATAGTAGTTGTTACTTTTGCTAGGTCTGCTAATGAAAGACCAGAATCTGATATAACTTTTCCTGTAGTTCCATTAAAAAGTACTAGATTTCCAGAAACTGCACTTCCTGGTCCTGTTACAGCTCCATCTATATTAGTCTGTACAACTGTCCAATCAGAATCATTAGCAGTTGAACCATCTTTGATACAAATTATTATATCACCAGGTTCAAGTCTAAGTCCTGATACATTCGGAGCTCCAGTAGTGGCAACATAGACGTCACCTGTTGTATGTTGAGCAGGAAGACTCTTAACAGTTCCAGTTGTTCCGAGAGTTCCTTTAAATTTCAAGGCTACAGCAGCTTCTATTTTTTCTCCAATTTCCTTGATAACAAATGCAGTAGTAGCTAACTGATTAGTATTAGTTCCTTGTGGAGCTGTTGGAGCCTCTGGAGTTCCTGTGAAGATAGGACTTTCAATGGGAGCTTTAGTTGCTTCTAAGGTGTTCAACTCACCTCGTAGACCAGTAACCTCTGAAATATCATGTGTATGGTTTTTGGAAGTATTAATTGTAATATCTCCTGAAAAATCAGTTACTACACCTCCAGTAACAGCTCCGGTTAAAGTTATATTTCTTTTAGAACTTAATTTATCAGCACTACCAGCATTTCCAGAGACTGATTTAGGAGCTTCATGCACATGGTCAGCTCTAGCCCACTCCTTAGATTCTCCAGCTATTGCATGTCCTAATGGTTTAGGAACAGTAAATGAGGGGCTAGGAATTTTTATCGTTACAGCCTCAGAACCATCAAATGTAGTTTTATCTGTTCCTTCAAAAGTTCCACCAGTAAAAGTAAGTTTATTTTTTACCTTTCCAGCCGAAACTACAGTTCCTATACCTCCAGAGAAAACAATATCTCCTCCTGTTATTACATGTCCAAGCTTATCACCTGCTTCTGCTTTGATATGTTCTGTGAACTCATTATTCAAAGAATTAATAATATTCAAAGTTTCAGACATATCTTCTTTAGTGGAAATTATTTCAAATGCATTTTTTCCAGCTCCATTTCTTTTTCCGACGGCTAGAATAATTTTAGCATTTTGAGAAGTAGTTCCATAAATTGCAATAACTGGCTCTCCTTGAGTAAATATAATGTTTTCTAAGGCTAGGATCGCTTCAGATCTACTTGTAAATAGTTCTGTATTTATTTTAAAATTAATTATTTGATCCATTTCATTCCTACTTTTAAATTTAAAAGGAGGCAATCAAGTTTTTACTCTTGATCAACCTCCCTTTATTTTATTTATCTAATAACTGCTTTTTAAGTTCATCTATTTCGGCCTTAAGTAATTTAATACCTTCGATTGCTAGAACACTCATTTTAGCATAATCAACTTCTTTAACTAGAACATAAGTTTCACCATCTTTCTCAATGGTTTCAAAGTTTTCAGGGTTAGGTACATCGGATTGTTTAAGTTCGGCGTCTGTTACTAGTTCAGGGAAAGTTGGTTCAAGTTCTTGTGCTATAGTTCCAAGGTCTTTTTTCCCACCTAAAATAAATGAATCTGTCGGAATAGAACAAATCTCCTCAAGTGTATGTTCCAAAGGTTTAATATCTGATTTCAAACGTTTATCTGAAGTCTGATAGAATCCACTAGAAGCATTAACTCTAGTAAGTGATATAGTAGAGTTTAGAGACCAAGTAATCGTACTATTAGCAGTAGATACTGTAGTATTTGTTCCATTTGCCACTTTAGGATTAGCAGAAATTTTTATTCCTCCAACAGTATAGTTATCTATTGTAGTCTTATTATTATTTACTGTATTAGTTAGATTTGAAACAGCATTAGTTCTATTAGTTACTTCATCATCTAACTTTTTCTCTAATTTTCCAAGAGCTCCATTGATACTATCAGTTGCTGCAATAGCTCCAGTCGTAGTTGGTTTTGAATACCCAGTTACTTTAGTATTTGCTCCTGTTACAACGGGATTAGTAGAAATTTTAATTCCATTTACAGTATAATTATCAATAGTTGTTTTATTAGAGTTAATTAAGTTAGGAAGAGTAGTATCAAGCTTTACTTTATCTGCAGCAGTCATAACACCAGCTACACTAGCAGTTGCAGCGGGAAGAGTTATATTGTTTGCTGCACTAACTCCTGTAGAAATAGTTGTTTTTGTTGCTGCGATAGCTACACTTGAAGCTGCTGGCGTAACTGCACCTAAAGCAAAATTCGCTGTGGTTATTCTATCAAGTTCTGTCTTATCGGTTGAAGTCATTACCCCTGCAAGAGTAGATGATGCAGCTCCAATATTAACTGAATGTTCATTTTTTGAGTTAGTATCTGTAGAATTACCACTAACATTAGTACAAGTGAAGTTTATAGCTACATTAGAAGCTGTTCTAGTCCAGCAACCATCATCTTTCAAGTGAGAAGAATTCCCAAGAGTTTTAATAGCATTGAGAGTTTTCTTATCAGATGCACTTGCGAGACCTGCCTGAGTTTCTGATACTTCTGGAAGAGTGATAGAACTAGAAACTGCTTTATTATCTGTAGGATTTATACCCGTTATAGTAATTACTCTTGAGGTAGCTGTTGTAGTAGGCTGAGAGATAACATGATTAGTACCTGTGATTCGGTCAACTTTAGTTTTATCCGCTGCGCTTAGAACACCCGCTGCAGATTGTGTAGCAGCAGGCAGCGTAATATTATTCGCAGCGGTAGTACCATCAGTTACATTTGTTTTAGAAGCAGCTATTCCTACAGTAGACGCAGCAGGAGTTACAGCGCCAAGAGCAAAGTTAGCAGTATTAATTCTATCTAATTCTGTTTTATCTTTGGCGCTCATTGTACCTGCTGCGGTAGTAGTAGATATAGGAAAATCTATAGTAGTACTTATATCTTCCTTATTACCATTATCAGATACAAATGTAATAGTAGCTTTATTAGCATTAGATGTTACAGATATATCATTAATAGAATCTGTATTTAATCCATCTAATTTAGTTTTATCCGCTGCGCTTAGAACACCCGCTGCAGATTGTGTAGCAGCAGGCAGCGTAATATTATTCGCAGCGGTAGTACCATCAGTTACATTTGTTTTAGAAGCAGCTATTCCTACAGTAGACGCAGCAGGAGTTACAGCGCCAAGAGCAAAGTTAGCAGTATTAATTCTATCTAATTCTGTTTTATCTTTGGCGCTCATTGTACCTGCTGCGGTAGTAGTAGATATAGGAAAATCTATAGTAGTACTTATATCTTCCTTATTACCATTATCAGATACAAATGTAATAGTAGCTTTATTAGCATTAGATGTTACAGATATATCATTAATAGAATCTGTATTTAATCCATCTAATTTAGTTTTATCCGCTGCGCTTAGAACACCCGCTGCAGATTGTGTAGCAGCGTTTATCACAGCGGTTCCATCTTCATTAACAGTCGAAGATCTCCACGTATTATAATTGAGAGTAACTGTGTTAGGAGATGTTGTGAAATTTTTTATCTTATCAGCTCCATGTGTAGAAAGACTATTAAACTCTGTATCTACTACTTGAAGTTTAGTCCATCCAGAAGCTGCATGTCTATTGGCCCAGTTGTCTAATCTGTAATAACAATCCTCTGATACAACAAACCACTCTTGTCCGATAGCATCATTATTAGTATTTACTACGGATTTACTAAGAATAGGATCTGTGATAGCATAAAGTGCATTCAGAGTAGCAACTGTTTTATGGCCTTGTATTTCGTCGGCATAGACAATACCAAATTCATTAAGATTCGCAGATTGTAACTGCGCCGGGTAACGAGCCATTGTATTCTAATCTTTAATTATTTAAAATCTAGTTTAACATTTTGAAATGCACCTTTATATTTAGAGGTGTATACATAATAAACGATATTTACACCTGCACCATTTGTTACAGTCACTTCAGTTCTATTAAAGTCTTCCAAAACAGGTGCTGCTCCATTCTGAACAATTGATGTAAGAGCTCCTAAGTCTTTTGGGTAAGCATAACTGTAATATTGAGTTCCATCAGCAGTAACTCCAGAAACTGATAAAGTTCTAGCATTGACTAATTTTGTTCCAGTCATAGCTTTAATATCATCTTGTGTAGGAGTAGCTGAAGTAGTTACACCATATCTCTGTCTAGACCATACATTGATACTAAATTGTGCAGATGTCGTATCATTTCCAGATGCAACAACTACAGAACTACCAGAAACCATGAATCCTTTTTTAGGTGCACTTAAGGTTTCTTTAATTACTCTGGAAGCAGCAATATTATCAATAGTAGTTGTTGGAGAAGCAACATCACTAGAAGGTAAAGTTGTCCCTAAGTCACCACTACATGAAGTAGGGGCTTTATTTGTAGTTGTCTTAGTCCATTTAAAACTTCCAACAAATTTTGCTTTATATCCTCGTTCGATAGTAATAGAACTAGCATTTACGTTACTAACACCAACTTCTGTATTTGTAACCTCTGTACCAGCATTATTTTTAAAACTCCAAGTACCAGAGATAACTGGAGATGCTAAGAGTTTATCAGCAAATAAATAAGTATCAAGTTGCCAATTTACTTTTCCATCTACTATTGATTCAACGTAATATCCAGTTTCTTGTTCAGATACCAATACTTTAGCTCCTACTTCTAGTCGCTCTACAGGAATAGCATCCCGCTCAGCTATTGTTTTAACTGAACGGAAGCCTCCCATACCATAAATGGCTGAATGTGTTGGATATACGTCAGAAGTATTGGTGGGAACGATACCCGAATAGAGTACCGTTCCTTTTAAATTATTTTCTAGCATTATCTTTTATCAATTAATTTAACTTCAATATTTAGTATTCCATGATAGAGATTAGCAAGTTTAGTAATTGTATAATCAGTATATCCAGTAAAGATGTTAGTTATACGTCTAGAGTATACTGTTACATCATCAACAGGATAATTATTACAATAGATTCTATACTTACTATACTCTTCTGTTGGAATTGCTACGTAAATATACTTACCTCCTGAACAATCAATAGGAGTGAATGGGAATTCATTATCACCGAAGGAGAAGAAAGAATTCATTGCTATAAAGTCAGAGTCAGTAGGAGCAGAATTACTTGATGCACCTACATAAACCTTATCAGCTGTATCAATCGTTAAAGTAGCTGTTGCAACTTCACTTAGATACGAACCTCTCAATGTGAATGTTTGTCCTCCAGTGGCAGTAATCTTATAAGTACGTTCCTCAACAGGAATATCATGAGTATCTATGAATTGGAAATTAATTTGTCCACTTGGGGTCAATTGATATTCCCATTCAAGAGTAATTTCTGTTGATTCACCTCTCTCTAATAAAGTTCTATCTGCTGTGAATTTAGTAATCTTAAATTCAGTAGGATTATCTCTCTTATTAGAGCCCATCATTCTATACCAAATTCCACTGGCATTGAATATAATATCATTTACCATGAATTTATATCCAAAGGACTCACCATCATTATTAACTAAATAGTAATCACCATCTTGTGCCTTATCTCCATTAGCTAGTGTTGGTAAATTCCTTTCAGCATCCCAAGTACCCTTATAGAACAAACTATGCATTGTTCTTTCAGGTAATTGACTTTCAGGTATTTTTCCATCAGGTCCAAGTTCAGCCTTCTTATCAAGAGCAACCTGAGTAGCTGTTGAAATAGGTTTCTCGAGGTCTGATGTATTATCAACTCTACCAAGTCCAATTTGCTCTTTTGTTACTTCATGAGGATTGTTCTTATCTGCAATATGTTTATCCAGATTAGAAACAACTTCAGAAATAGCGTTTTGAGTTGCTACTGAAATAGGCTTTTCTAAGTCAGATGTATTATCTACTTTTCCGAGACCTACTTGTTCTTTAGTTACTTGATGAGGATTATTAGTATTACCTACGTGATTATTAATAGCTGTATTTAAACTATTAGATAAAGTATCAAGAGCATTCTGCTGTGCTACAGATACAGGTTTATTAATATCGGCTGTATTATCAACGTTACCTAAACCTACTTGATCCTTAGTTACCTTATGAGGATTATCTGTACGATTAGCATGATTATCTAAAGCAGTATTATTAGCTGCTTTGGCATCATCAATTGCTTTTTGTGTAGCAGTAGATATTGGTTTATCGAGATCTGCAGTATTATCTACATTTCCGAGTCCAATTTGTTCTTTAGTTACTTTATGAGGATTACTGAAATCTCTCAAGTGAGCACTAAGATCTGTTCCCTGATCTGTATTAATCTTATCAATCTTAGCGTCAAGTTTATCAAGTTCCTTCTGAGTAGCATTAGAAATAGGTTTGTCAAGGTCGGAAGTATTATTTACATTTCCGAGACCTACTTGTTCTGCAGTTACTCTATGAGGATTTGTATAATCTTTAATATGATTGCTTAAGTCAGTTCCAGAAGAAGTAATTAGAGTCTTAACCTCGTTGATAGCTTCTTTAGCTGCATCAGACAAAGGTTTATCTTTATCTGAAGTATTATCAACGTTACCTAGACCTACTTGATCTTTCGTTACTTTATGAGGATTATTGTAATCTTCTATATGTTTAGTTAAGTTATCTGTAATAGTAGTATTTCCGCTATTAATAGATTCCTTAACTTCATTAATTAATTGTTGGGTTGCATCAGATACAGGTTTATCCTTATCTGAAGTATTATCTACATTACCTAGACCTACTTGATCCTTAGTTACCTTATGAGGATTGTTAAAGTCTGCCAAATGTGCATTAAGAGAATCGGTTGTTGCCTTACCCTTATCACCAGCATAGGCAGTACTAGATGTTTCACCGAGAGCCAAAGACGCTGAGATTTCTACATACTTAGAACCACTCCATCTATAAGTCAGGTTGGTATCTTTAGTAACATAGATTTTACCAGCCTCTCCAGTTGAAGGTAATTCATCTAAGGTAGCAACTTCAATAACATCGTCTACAAAGCTAGGTAATTGAGAACTAGGAACTTTGCCTTCTTGGTCAAGTGTAGCAACTCCCCCAGCTACGCCCATCTCTGAACGTTTTACTTGAGCATCATTTGTTACTTCACCTAATCCAATCTGTTCCTTAGTTACTTCATGAGGATTATTCTTATCTGCTATATGAGTTTCGATAATAGTATTAGTTTCTGTCTTAATACTATCCAAAGCTTTCTGTGTAGCATCAGAAATAGGTTTATCCTTGTCAGCTGTATTATCTACATTACCAAGTCCAACCTGATCCTTAGTTACTTTATGCGGATTATTAAAATCTGAAATATGAGCACTAAGATCAGAACCAGAACCATCAATAGAACCTTGAAGTCTTCTTTCAAGTTCATCAAGAGCATCCTGTTGATAATGAGAAACAGGTTTATCTAAGTCAGATGTATTATCTACATTACCTAGACCTACTTGTTCCTTCGTTACTTCATGAGGATTCTTCTTATCTGCAATATGATTCTCTAATGAAATATTGGTCTTATCAAGATTAGACTGAACAGCATTGATTGCCTCTTGAGTTGCTACAGAGACAGGTTTTTCAAGGTCAGCAGTGTTATCCACCTTACCAAGTCCAACCTGATCTTTAGTAACCTTATGAGGATTATCAAAGTCTTTCAAGTGAGCACTAAGATCTGTTCCTGTAGAACCTATAATAGATTCAAGATCACTCTTAAGTTTATCTAAAGCAGCTTGTTGTGCAATAGATACAGGTTTATTGATATCTGATGTATTATCAACATTTCCAAGACCTACCTGAAGTTTATTTACTTCATGAGGATTATTCTTGTCAGCTATGTGATTAGTAACATCTTTTTCAATATCACCAATATCTTTCTTCAACTCTGCCTTTGTAGAATCTACTAAAGCTTGTTGTGCTACAGATACAGGCTTATTAATATCAGCTGTATTATCAACATTCCCTAGTCCTACTTGTTCTTTTGTTACCTTATGAGGATTGTTAAAGTCTGAAGTATGATTATCTATCTTAGTATCAAGCTCTTTCTTAGTATTATCTACTAATTCCTGTGTAGCATTAGATACTGGTTTATCAAGGTCTGCAGTATTATCTACATTTCCTAAACCTACCTGAGCTTTTGTTACCTCATGAGGATTATTCTTATCAGCTTTATGTTCTGAAACTTCTTTATTAACAGCATCTAAAGCTTCTTGGACTGCACTAGAAATAGGCTTATCAGCATCAGAAGTATTATCTACATTTCCAAGACCGATCTGTTCTTTAGTTACTTGGTGAGGATTTTCAAAGTCAGCCACATGAGCATTAACTTTATCTGTAGTAGCCTTACCTTTATCTCCAGGATATGCAGTTCCAGCTACTTCACCAAGATGAATAGGGTTACCAATTTCTACTAATTCAGCACCATCCCAACGATAGATTATATTAGTTTCTCGATTAGAATAGATTACACCTTTATCAGGAGTAGCACCTTCATCTAATTCCGTTTCAGAAATTGCTGTATATATTTTCTTCTCATCTTCTACATAGTAAGTGGAACCAATTACTAATCTAGAAGAAGGAATATCTGTTTTTGTTGATACGAAACGATCAATTCCAAATACTTCATCAACTTGTCCTGGAAGTTGTTCCACAGGAATTTTACCATTTTCGTTAAGAGTAGCAACACCTTCCGGAGTTCCCATTTCTGATCTCTTAACTTGAGCATCATTTGTTACTTCACTTAACCCAATCTGCTCTTTGGTTACTTGATGAGGATTATTCTTATCCTGAACGTGAGAATTTAATGCACCTTCAAGTAATTCTGTATTTGAAATCTCTACATATTCATATTTATTCCATCTATATATTTTCTCAGTACTAGAAACAGTATCAATATAAATTACTCCAGTTCTAGGTTCATAAGTATTACCTTCTTCGTCCTTGAATTCTGTTTCACTCATAAGTTTACCTACAAGAACATTAATCGTCTTGTCTGGTATTTGAGAATCTGTTAATTTACCATTGCCATCAAGAGTTGCAATACCACTAGGAACACCAATTGAATTATCGATTGTATCAATACGACCGTCAATTCTATCGATTTCATCTTGAGTAGCCTTAGAAACAGGTTTATCATAATCAGCCGTATTATCTACATTTCCTAAGCCAATTTGTTCTGCTGTAACACCATGAGGATTTTCTTTATTCTCAGTGTGTTCAGTTACTTTAGTGTTTACAGTATCTAAAGCTTCTTGAACAGCAGTAGATATTGGCTTATCAATATCGGCTGTATTATCTACGTTTCCAAGCCCAATTTGTTCGGCTGTTACTTTATGTGGATTATTGAAATCTTTGATGTGATTGTCAATAGCTTCTGTAACATTATCTGAATCTGATACTTCTACATACTTGAATCCATCCCAGCGATAAAGTTTATTCGAACCACCGATACTATCAATATAAATAGTATTATGTCTTGGAATAAACTCTACACCTTCAGAATCAGTAAATTGAGTTTCAGTCATATACTTACCTTCGATAACATTCAGAGCTTCGTTAGGGATCTGTGAAACTTCTAATTTACCTTCGGAATCAAGTGTAGCTATACCATCAGGAGCACCTACTGAGTTTTCGATATTAGTAACTCTCTCGTCAATCTTATCAATATTACCTTGAAGATCACTACCAGAGTTATTAATTTTCTCCTCAAGTTCGGTCTTAACTGCATCTAAAGCTTCTTGTTGTGCGGTAGAAACAGGTTTATTGATATCAGAAGTATTATCAACATTACCTAAGCCTACTTGTTCGGCTGTAACTTTATGCGGATTATTGAAGTCTGAGATATGAGAATTAACCTTATCAGTTGTCTCCTTGCCTTTATCTCCCGCATAAGCAGTATCAGCCGTTTCACCTAAGTGGAGAGATTCTGATACTTCTACATATTTAACCCCTGTCCAACGATAAAGAAGATTAGTATCCTTAGTAACATAGATTTTTCCAACTTCTCCAGCTTCAGGTAGATGTTCGAAAGAGTCTACTTCAATTACATCATCTACTAAACTTGGCAATTGTTCTAGAGGTACTTTTCCGGCATCATCAAGAGTAGCTAAACCACCAGGCTGAGCAATAGAATCTTCAATATTAGTAACTCTCTCGTCAATCTTATCAATGTTATCTTGTAAGTCGTTTCCTGAGTTATTAATCTTTTCTTCTAGCTCTTTCTTAGTATTATCTACTAATTCCTGTGTAGCATTAGATACTGGTTTATCGAGGTCAGCTGTATTATCAACGTTTCCAAGACCTACCTGAGCTTTATCTACTTTATGAGGATTATTGTAGTCTGAAGTATGAGCATTAACCTTGTCTGTAGTAGCCTTACCTTTGTCTCCTGGGTAAGCTGTACTAGACGTTTCTCCAAGTGCAAGTGATTCAGAAATTTCTACATACTGAGAGCCTGACCATCTATAAGTCAAGTTAGTATCCTTAGTTACATAGATCTTACCAGTTTCACCAGTTTCAGGAAGTAAGTCAAATGAATCTACTTCGATTACATCATCTACGAAACTAGGTAATTGAGATGAAGGCACTTTTCCGGTTGCATCAAGTGTAGCAACTCCTTCTGGCATACCCATTTCGGAACGCTTAACCTGTGCATCATCTGTAACATTACCAAGACCTACCTGTTCTTTAGTTACTTGATGAGGATTACTCTTATCTTGGATGTGTGTATTAAGTGCTTCATTAGAACCAGCAGTAGCCTCTTCGATTTCTCTTCTAATATCTTTCATATCATCATCATGACGATGAGATAGGTTATCAATATTAGTTTGAAGCTCTGTCTTAGTTGCTTCAATCTTAGAATCAGTTGCTTGGAATTTAGCATCAGTCTTAGTTGCTAATTCAGTGATCTTAGATTCTAGATCAGTCTTAGTTACGGAAATACTAGATTCTAAGTCAGCTCTAAGAGTAGAAAGATCGGATTCTGTTTTAGTAGCTAATTCAGAGATCTTATTATTCAAATCTTTTGTTGCTAAACTAAGATCATTTTCTGTCTTAGATGCTAAACTAGAGATACTGTTTTCTAATTCTTTCTTAGCTTCAGAAAGAGCATTATTAACAGCAACAATATCAGCTTCTTCTTTAGCAGTTAGGTCTGATATAGCTTTTTCAAGTTCTGATTTAGCAGTATTAAGATCATTTTCTGTTTTAGATGCCAATTCAGATATACTCTTCTCAAGCTCTGTTTTAGTTACAGAAATACTAGATTCTAAGTCAGCTCTAAGAGTAGAAAGATCAGATTCTGTTTTAGTTGATAATTCAGAGATCTTATTATCCAACTCTTTCTTAGCAACTGTTAAATCATTTTCTGTCCTTGATGCTAAGTTATCAATATTATTCTGAAGTTCTGTCTTTGCTTCCTTCAGACTATTATTAACAGCAACAATATCAGCTTCTTCTTTAGCAGCAAGTTCGGCTAATTTATTCTCAAATTCTGATCTAAATACTTCTAAGTCTGCCTCAGTATTAGTTTGTAATTCAGAAATTTTATTTTCTAGTACGGTTCTTGTTTGATCAATTAATGCCTGTGTAGCATCAGAAACAGGTTTATCCTTATCTGCTGTATTATCTACATTACCCAGACCTACTTGATCTTTAGTAACCTTGTGAGGATTCTTATAGTCTGTTAAGTGTCTATTGAAATCATCATTAGTTGCTTTAGAATCTAGAGTTTCCTTAAGATTAGGAATATCCTCTATACCTAATTCAACAATTCCGATCTGACCATTTACAGACTTAACTGAATCTACATTATCAATTTTAACCCATCTACCATTACTATTAATTACCCAATCACCTGGATCAAAATCATATCCAAATTGAGAGCCTTTATTAATAGCTATATAGTAATGACCATTGGAATCAAAATCGTTAAGTTCAAGTTTAGGAACATTATTAACTGCATCCCAAACTCCTTGATATTTAACATTTCCAAGAACTGAATCTGGAAGTTGTGATTCCGGAACTTTACCATCTTCTCCAAGAGTAGCAACACCCTTAGGAACACCCATTTCAGAGCGTTTTATCTGAGCGTCATTAGTAACATTTCCAAGACCGATATCATTTCTATCTAAAGATGGATTTGTGGAAATTTTATAACCATTTACAGTATAGTTATCGATTGTCTCTTTAACTTCTGCAATCTTATCATCTACATCTTTATTGATAGTTTCACTAATTCCATCAAGTTTAGCTTTATCTTCTTTTGACATTACTCCATTTGATTCTGGAGTAGCTGTTGGAAGATTTTCTGTAGCTAATTCAGTGAAGTCATTAGAAGTGATATCATAACTCCAGTTTCTACCATCCAAGAAATATCCACCATTGAAAGTGAAAGTTCTCCAGTTACCGTCTAAGTTAATAAACTTAACTTTTATACCTGGAACTTTCTTTTCAGCTGGAAGGAAAGCATCTAATTTAGCAGCAGCATATTGGATGTGCCACTGATCTCCATTTTCTCCCTTACCTTCACCTGGAAATATTTCATTGATATTATAGACTACATCAGATTCAAGTTCTACTCTATCAGTTAATTCACCAACTGCTTCATCAATAGCATCCTGAACACCACTAAGTTTAAGACCTGTTTCTTCGATTGTAAAAAATCCTTCAGACTCAGGATCACGAAGAACACCAATAGTAGGATCGTTATGAGTACCTTCTACTATGATTCCTTTTCCCTCAGTAGCTGTTACACTATCTACTTTTCTTTCCTCTAATGAATCTACGAGTTCTTTAAGTTCTTTTCCTTTTTCAGCAGATAAAACTTGCTCTTTAGGATCACCACCTTCGAATGAATCTACGATGTTTTCCTTCTTTACGTAAGTCTTTTCTGCATCTTCTATTTTAAGATAGGGAGCAAGTTCAATAGATAAATCATATTCACCGATCTTTTCCCATTCTTTTATTTCTTTCCCTTCTTCGTCAACCTTAATAGTTACTATATATTCAGTATAACTCTGAAGTTCTCCGATATTATTTTCTTTTCTAAGAAGATAAATTTTATTTGTCTCTGCTTCCTCCAAAGAAGGTAGCTCATCCACCATTCTGAAAAGTGATGTATCTATAGTGCAAGAAATTACATTATCCTCACTGATACTAATCCCTTCTCCGGCTATCAATTTATCTTGCTTAGTCTTTAATATCTCTTCCAGTGCTTCATCTGTAATTACTCCAGATAAGTATGGTTTCCATCCTCCAGCTTCATTTCTTTTTTCCCAATTAACAAGCTGATAAACTTCTTTGGCATCAATTACATACCACAATTGTCCAAGAGAATCATTACCAGAATTATCCCCTGTATCAGAAAGAATACAGTCGGGAATTTTATACAATGCTGAAAGAGAAGATACTGTTTTGTGTCCACTAACTTCTATAGCTCTAACAATTCCATATGCACTAGGATTGTTGGACACTAATCTATCTGCAAAATTTAACGCCATTGTACTATTTATTTAAATTCTAACTCAACATCAGTAAAAGCACCTGGATTATTAGTAACATAAACTATATAATCTATTACTACACCAGCACCATTAGTGATTTCTAATTCTACTTTGTTAAATGCCTTAATTACACGAATTCCATCCTGATAAATACTATCTAACTCACCAAGAACTTTAGGATAAGCAAAAATAGCATATTCATCCATTTCTGTAGAAAAATGTTCTAGAGTCTTTTTAGGATGTTCAGTAATTAATTCAGATGTTTTCAGAGATTTAATATCATACTCTACTAAGTCTTTTCCCTTAGTAGATACACCATAGAATAATCTATGTGCGAATGTTACTGATCTAGTATCTTCTGTATAATCATAAACGCCAGTACTTCTAACAACATCTTCTCCTCTAACCATAAAACCAGTCTTAGGAGCTTCAAGTTTAATAGAAATAGTAGCATCTTCTGTATAATAAGGACTAGTTACTATATCAGAACTAACATCAGTACCTGTAAGAGTATCCCAGAATGAACCCTTAACAACTCCAGTAGGATCTTTCTTTCCATCTTCACTTGTCCATGTATAAACTCCTTTGAAAACAGCCTTATATCCATTTTCAATTACAGGATTATATTTATTTGGACTTGGAGTAATTGTTATAGGTTCGAATGCATTATTATAGAAATCCCAAGTTCCATTAATCTTAGGTTCTACAAGTTCTAAGTTTGTATTAAAAAGCTCATCTATTTTTTCTACTACCTCAATAAAAGTAGATTCTGTAAATTCTCTTTCAACTGAGAATTCAGATGTAAAACTATTCAGGATAATCTTTTCTGAATAATATTTCCCTGAATAAATCCACTCTAGAACTAATACATTTTTACACTGAGTTTCACACTCTATAATACTAGATTGAATAGATACAGGAACTATCGCTTTCCCAGAATCTACTCTTAAAGACGCAATTGAAATCTGATCTTTAATCTTTTCAGTAAGCTTAACAAAATTCTCTGCTCCACCAAAAATTTCTGCTATTTCTTCAGATGTACTTTCTGATGTTAACTCAGAAGTCATACTTGGGAATAACAATACTTTACTATCGATCAGTTTATTTATTTCTTCCTCCGATAATGCGAAGAAAGTTCCTTTAGTCCAAGCCTGTCTAGATCCTTTGATGAAAGCTATCGAAGTATCACTAATTTTTCCGGCTTCTAGATCTGCATTAAATTCCTCAAGAGTTTCATATTCAAGGAGAAAATCACCCCAAAAATTATCAACTCTAGGAACTCTAAGATCTACAACTACACCATCAGAATTTTTGACCCATATACTTTCCTCTCCGGCATGAAGACCTAAACCTAATTCACCTACTTCAAGCTGTTCTGGAGTAGGCATCTTTCCCTGTTCTACCGAATTTTTAAGAATAATTACGGTTGGTTCAGGAAGTTGATTTTTTACAATTATATCACTCATTGTCTTAGACATTTTGTACACTCCGGAACATCATTATTAGTTCTCCATTCCGTATTGTTTACTTCTTTATAATTATAGTAAGAATAACTTTCATCTTCTGGATAAACACCAGAACTCCAAGATTCGTAATCCGCTGTAGTCTGTCCTCTTCCACATTCATTATTACAAGGGCAGTCATTAGATTCGGGTTGAGCTAGAAGATTTTGATATTGGAATAAAATTCTAACTAACATAGCAGTTAAAACATTACTCCATGCATAAATAAATCTATCCTCATTATATGGAATTTCAGAACCTTCAACGTATATTTCACCATTATCGATTCCAAGTTCACATCTAAGTTCATCTACAGCATAAAATACAATCTTAGCTTCACCATGATCTCGAATATCAAAAAACTCTTGAATATAAGTTTTGATATCTGATCCTTCCGGAAGTAAAGTTAATCTATCTGATATATATTTTAAGATATATGTGATATACGGAGCTAATTCACATCTCATGGAATAATCTATCTTAGCTATCCCTAGACATGATTTAATATTTTGAAGAGCTTGTTTATATGTGATGTATCCGTTTTTATCGTTCCATCTCATTATTATTTCACTTCAAAAATAGTAACCCCGTTTATTACCATCTTAACCAAAGTTTTTCTCTCTGGATCTAAGAATAGGTATAATCTATCCTTTTCAAATTGAAGGATATCCAAGGTATTTGTTACAATATCAATACCTTTACAAGAATCAGACTGCATTACACAATCTGATACAGAAAATTGAATACCTTTTGTAGTATTACCATAACAATCTGACTGACAACTAGTATTAGTAATTCTAATACCATCTCCTTCTAAAATCTCAGAAGAACTAAGAGCATTAGTATAAAGATCTGATAAAGCACTCTCGATCTTATTTAAGTTAGCTGCATTAACAGGAGTTTTATTATCAATCCATGTAGTTTTTATATAACTATTTTTCATAATTTATGTTATTATTTAAACTTACCACTCTCCTCCGTCAATAATGTTGTAAGGAGATTTCCAATTATCTTCATTAGCCCAATTAGATTCATCAGCATCTGGTCCTTTATAGATATACTCTGAATATACACCTTCACTGCCAAGAAATCTAATTTTCAATCCGCTACGTCGTCTTGCTTCTGGTACTAATCTAATTGCTCCCGAAAGAGTTAATTTTCTTTCATAATTATTTATTTCAGCATTAGCATTACAAAAATCTTTTAAGTTTTCATTTATATAACTAACTGCAGCATTAACAGTATTATTTATACTATTGATATCAGCACTAGTTAATGAATCCCCAGGATTTTTATTACTAACATCAGTTCTATCAAGCAAGTCCATAATATTTTCTTATTTTAATTTCATTAAATCTAAGAGATAATCATTTAAAGTATCTCCTCCCGGAATATTACTTTGCTTAAATTTTAGAGCCCCAGGATTAAGAGGTTTACCAAGTCTTCCAACAAAAGGAGCTGTATTTCTAGCAGAACGTCCGGAGATTACTTTTATATCTTTCGGGCTTCTTACTTTTTTCATTTAGAATGTTCCTCCATAGATTTTATTAATACGAATTCCATTAACCTTCTCATCATAAACCAAATTATTATTATCTAATTTTACATCAGCGGTTAATGTTTTCTTAGATTCAGTAGGACCAGGACTCATTGTAAAATCGATGGTACTAGAATCTTCAAATATAATTCCAAGTCCATCTGCAGTAGTTCCACCAGTTTTTATCCACTGTCCTCCGATCATTGTATAAGTAATGGAAGTAGTACCATCATAAGAAGTCAAAATTACTACATCTCCATTCTTAGGTTTTTCACCAAACAACGCAATCAAGATACACTCCTGATCTGATTGTTCCTCTGACTGTTTCTTTGCTGTAAATATTCTAGGACCTTGACTTAATTCCATAGTATCTGAAACAATGTCAAAATCACCTAAGTCTGCACTCTTAAAAATTGCTAAAAGAATACAAACATCTTCATTGTCATTATAATATCTTACAGCAACTAATTCAGCATATTGTCTAGATGCACATGAGAGAACCTTAAGTGCTTCATCTCGATTGGCATAAATACATTCAAATCTTGTTAACTGTGATTGTGCCATTTTTATTATCTTTTATCTAGTATATCACCATTGAAGTTTACATCTATATCTGTAATTTCATTTGTATCGGTATTAATATCCTCTACATTTGCTCCAACGATTCTCACTATACGGTTAGTTATTATATTTCCCTTTTCATCGATAAAAGCTATTCCATTTGACATATCTTTTATCCAAGAAGCTTCAGTATCAACTCCATATCCACAAATTGATTGATTAGATAAGAAAGTTCCACATACAGCTTTAAACTTACTAATAACATTAAGCTCGATAATCTCCAAATCTTTCCAAGTAAATATTTTCCCTGGATACTCGGTTAATTCGATCACTGTTATAGTTTTTCCATCAAGAGATATTCTAAAATAAATATCTTTAATAGTTAATAGATCATTACTTCCTCCACCTGAGAAACAACCAAAGAAATTACTAACAGGTAATGAACTAACTTTTACCTTAGCACCGATCAACTGTTCATATTCCCAAATTCCAGAAGGACCTACAATTCTTGAGTTTCTACAACTATTCAACATTTTATCCTTTGCCTTTAGCTAGAGAATCTACATAGTTATTCCAGTATATATCGGCATCAACACCATTATTTTTCTGATGTCCCTTTACCCACTTATACTCAATTCTTCTTTGTAAACCCTGTTTAATTATTTCTTTATCAATATCACCTTTAATTCGAGCAATGTATGGTTCTTTTACTTTCCAATTACCAGTCATCCATTCTCGAACACCAAGATAATCTGCATGGACTACTACAATATCATTCGGACCCCAAGAACCACGAAATTCATATAAAGCATGTAAAACTGCTACTAACTCCGCACTAGGATTGCTACACTTCTGAGCTCCAAAAGATAAATTCATATATTCAGGAGTTAATTCAATTGAGAATTTATTAAGCATAGTTCCCATTCCAGGTCCGGTAGGGTCAATAAGAACTCCTCCGATACCAAGTCTTCCATTATTTTGTTTGTCTAGGTGAGATCCGTCAGTATAAATATCAAACTGTTTCATCTCATCAATTTTAAATATCTAAATTTTCATCCAAAGAACGATATTCGAAGGGATCAAGTTCTAATCCAAATTCTTCAAGGCACCATTCTCTAAATTCTTTCGTACCAATTACACTTATCTCTCCAAGAACATTCAAAAGCTCCTCTCCTTCAATTTTAGATAGACTTTTATCTAAGTGACAAATTAACCTTGTCATAAGATATCCAAAATGACTTAAAGATCCATCTACATCACTATCATAACACTCCAAGACTCTAAACCCTGAATGAGTATTAAAACTTGAAAATAGATCAATCCACTTTTCTGGAATATGAATCGAAGAACCATTATAGAGATAATAAATAACATCTTCTGTAGGTGTAATTCTTAGGATAACATAATCTAAAACCTTATGATCACTAAGTCCTTTTAGAACGATTCTCTTAGATTTGCCTTCTCGTATATAAGATAATTTGTAAAACTCGGTAAATACTTCTTTAAACCAGGCATCTTTCATAATAGTGTATATAAATTAATTAAAGCCAACCCTGAAAGAATTATTGTATTATTATCTTCCATCACTAAATATCCCGTTTTATCACATTGACTTCTATAACTTAAAAGATCAAGAAACTCGGATAAATCTTGTTTCAGGTAAAATGTAATCGATATAATTCCTTCTCCTATTGCAAAAGAACATATTATTGAGTAAGGATGTATGTCAAGTCTATCTAATTTAGCTACTATGTCTTCCTGGATTTCAATTTCTCTAGGATTACTTCTCATAGTATTATTTCTGTTATATGACTGTTTAATATTCCCATACTGTTAATTAGGTTAGATAAGATAGATCTATGACATATTTTATCATCAGAACCATAACCCATTAATATAACTCCTCTTGCATTACTAAGTTCAGCCAAATAATTAAGTTTATCAATAACCTCTACAAAATTTACATTCGACATTTCAATAATATATCTCTTAGAAAATTCTGTAAAATCAATAAGCCCGTCTCTCTTTGCTCTAAATAATTCTGTACTTGGAGCTAAATTTCTAAAATGTACTGCCGTTCCATTATATTTACCAATTAATTCTGAATTACCAATATTTCTTATTATAAAAATAGGTAAATATCCATTCTCTGTAAATATTTTTAATGTCACCGGAGATACAAATGATGTTTTAACTTGTAATTGGTATCCCATTTTTTCTTAGTTTTATTAATAACTTTAAAATTTATTTATTGTCCTCCAAATTTTTTATTAGATGTCTTAAATCCTGACTTCCCTGAAAAACTAGAAGACTTTTTCCCACTAAAACGTCTATCTGCTTGATAAGATTTATTAAAACCATTACTATCAAACCCACTTTCTTGTTTCTTAGGTTTGATAGAAGATGTAGTAGAGCCGCCAAACTTCTGACTACTAATCATAAACCCCGAAGGAGCTGTTTGTAGACGTTTAAGGAGATTTACATTACTCTCTATCATCGACTTTACTGTATGACTGTCGAGGTGATAAGATATTTCTGGATAATTCAATATGTCGCCCTGAATTAATCCAGCTGATGTCAAGAATACAGAAAGATTAACGAACGCTTCAGTCAGGTTACTAGATATCAAGAGAGTATCTGTCGTAGGTTCATAGATCTTATATTCTTGTGTAGATTGATCATAATTAATAACTACTTCTACCATGACTTTTTTAATTACTTATGGCAAGAGCACCTAGGATTACTGCTACACAACCTAAAGCACCTGCCCATAATTTACGTTTTCTTTTTTCTTTCTTTAAGCTATTTTCTAAAGCTTGTATAGAGTTAACATAATAATCATCTTTTTTCCTCATCATCATAGACTGGTAAGATATAATTGAGTCTAGATTCGCTGCCTTAATCGAATCCTCTTTTATTATATCTCCTTGAAGTTTTATGATTTTTTCGGAAGACTCAAGATCTACTATTATGCTATTAATTGTTTTCAGATTTTCAGGAGATATAACTATCATTGTATCCCCGCGATGCTCTATTATCTCTTGTGAATATCCTTTAGTGATAAAAAATAGAGATAATAAGAGACAATAGATTATTTTTTTCATAAGAAATAATAAGTATGTATGAAAATTATTTAAGTCTTTCTATAAAAATATCCAAGAAATTTTCAATATCTTCTTTATAATGATATTTCCAAAAATAATTATCTGGTACTGAAAGCATGAAAGGAATCTCTATTGGAATAGATTTTGGATACTTAAATATATAATAATCTTCTATATTAATATCATTTATACACTTCCACCAAGATATTTTTTCACTGTCAGGAGGTAAGTTATCAGGAAAAATTAACTTATCATAATTAATAATATTATATTCACATTTAGGAATAAGAAGATAAATAGATCTATGGTTTGAAGATTCTTGATATACTCCTACTATAATATTATCCATTATCATTATTAGGAATAAATTTATTTAATCTTCTCTAAAGGATTTTCTCCTATTTCTAGATCAATACGATTAACTATTAATTCATATTTTGGTTGATTCTTTGAAAAATATCGCCACAGAACATCATCATAATAATCTAAATAATTATCTCCTTTTCTTATTTCATAGATATAATAAGGATGACTAACTTCATTTTCATATACAGATATTGGATAATATAGATCTTGTTCTACTATCTTTACATATTCATTAGTATCTAATATATAATCTAAATCATATATTACTTGTACTTTATCAATCTGTCTTATCCCTAATTTTCTCTCTATTTTTTGAAGTTTAATATCATCTACAATATCCAATCCATCATAAAAAAATTCAGAATCAATTTTAATAATATAATAATTTTTTAAACAGATATTTTTAAAATCTCTAATATTATCTACAATCGTATATAATTCGGAATTAGTTTCAATATTAAAATTATCTTTTTTTAATAAATAAAAAATATTACATTTTAAATTAATTCGATTACAAGAAGATAATCCAATAATTTCTTCACTAAAAGCTGTTGTAAATAAAGTTGCTGATCTTAAGAAAACATCTTGTGGTAATATTTCAATAACTTTTATAATATTCATAATTACATAGTTTTTGTTTTCTTAAATCCTTTTAATCGTTTCGAGATTGAATCTTTAATGGCTTTATTTCTACCAATCTTATACGTTTTTAGACTTAAATCCAATTCTTCTTTTGCATTTTTTAATTCATCTTTACTTGCACCAGCAGCTTTTAATAATTTTAATGCCTTTTTAGAAGCATTTTTCTCTTCTTGAACTACTATACTCCCTTGATATAAAGTCTTTAATCCATTTCTAATCCCAACTCTTTTATTTTTATTACTATAAGACCCTCTAATATCATTATTTTTATCTGATATTATCTTATCTAATCCTTTACCAGTTGAATTTTTTGAATGTCCAATTTCATGAGCTAATGATGCTTGTCCACTGGAAGGAGGAAAATTTATTACATGATCACTACTCATAAAAGCTTTTCCCAACTTTCTATCAAATTTATCATTAGATCTTGTCAAATCTATTTTCTCTTTAGTAGAAACATCACTTGACTTCTTCTCCCAAGATTTTGTTTTATCAAATCGTTTTCTAAAAAATTTTTCACTACTTGATAATTTTTTCTTTCCATTTAGTATTTTAATATTAGATTTCTTAGCATCTTTTCCAATATTTTTTAATACCTCAGGATTTCTATCCTTAGCAACAGACTTAAGAGATTCATTTATTTTCTTTAATTTTTCACTATCTAATTTAGATGAATCATCTAATTTTTTAGCAATTAATTTACCAACTTTCTTTATTCCAGAAATAGCTGCTGATTTTAATCCATATTCCTTCTGTTCTACTTTCCAACCTTCAGAATATAATTTCTCAACTAAATCTCTACCAGTAAAAGTAAATTGTTTTTGAGAATATCTTTTTATGATCATAATTCAACAATTTAAAATTGAAAAATAAAAAACTTAGAGAACTTGACAGTAATCGTGCTTTTTATCAACACGAAAGTAAGTTCTCTAAGTTCTATTTTCTTTAATACTTACTGTCAAATTCTCTAAGTTTAAGTCTAAGAAATTCTACCGCTTCTGTTGTCGGTAATTCCCTAATACTATCTACTTTATCAGTTCGAGTAGATTCTATCCTATGAATCTTTTCTCTGAGATAACTGATAATACTATCCCTTGATATTATCTCTACTTCAAGGGAATCAATTTTATTTTTTTCAGGTTGTATAATTTCTGGAGGAGGTAATATAGTTTCCCCCTTAGATTTATCTTGAGAGGAGTGGGAGTAATATAATACCCCCAATCCAAACCCAAGTAATAACAGTAATGAAATTAAAACAGCCTTCTTAATCGTTTCCAACATCTTCTGTTACGAATATTCCTACACGATATTCCAATTCGCCTTCCTTTTTATAATTAATATATTGATGGAATATTCGATAGTCTCCGGAAGCCTCTTTTTGAATCAAATGAGCATCCCAACCATGTGTAGAAGTTAATTTATCTATCAAGTCTTGCAACCTGGAAATCTTAGGTGCATACTCTTTAAGGATATCTAAATCTTGAGACGGATTCATCAAGTTCTTCATTCTCTCCAATTCTGCCTTAGACTCCTCCTCTCCCATAATATCCTCTGAAAGATTTGTAATTTTATATTGTTTAGGTCCGGTAGTACATGTAACAGTATTTAAGAACTGACCTGCTACCTTCTTAGATTTAATCTCTGCCAAAGTCGCACTATAACCTTCACTTCCGGAAATAATGTTCTTGATATCTTCTAAGACCTTCAAAGACGTAGTTATTCCTAAACTTACAAATACACCTACAGGCTTTACAAATGTCTCTCCATCTACTGAATTAACATAGAAAGTCTTAAATGATGGTTGATAAAATACTTCAACCAATGAATGGACTTTGTCTCTATTTATGTTTCCATTATTAATAGTTGCCATTGTTTTTAAAATTTTTCACTTTGAAATATTTAAATTCTTGATTATAATTACTATATCCATAATTAAATCCGTACATGGTATAGTTAGGCATCTTTAGTTCTTGTTCATGCCATTCTTCCAAGTAATCTTCAAAGTCTGATATTAAGATCAAGATAGCTTCAGGTCCATAATTCTGTCTGAAATATTCCATACCTCTAGCCATTCTTGTTCCACCTCCCATAGAGATTCTTGGAACACCCTTTCTCGGGTCGATATCTTTAATATGATCTCCAAGCTGTGTAGACCATGAAATAATATTATACTTTAATCCACGTCCAATCTTTTTCATTTTATTGGCAATAGTATTCAAAATTCTATCAACCAATCGTGTATCCATAGATCCCGAAACATCAATTAAAAATACAATAGTTGGTTCATTAGACATGGTTACCTTTCTTCTAATAGTTGGAGCAATAACAGAACGATTAATACCACGATTATAAAGATACATAAGATCTTTCTTTGTATCAACTTTAACCACTCTAGATTTATAATTTAACATTACTTCATCTAGAGCCATATCTACTTCGTCTGTCTTATCCACAAGTCTCGTTGCATCTGGAGCTCCACTAGAACCACATCCAACGCCACCTCCTGAACGAATTTGTCCAAGCTCACGTTTTTTATCGGCATCGTCTCTAGAGTCTGTTCTGTGATCTTTATGAGTTCCACCCTCATCTTTACCGTTACTGTTCAAATCACCTGAACCAGAATCTCTCTTTCCTTTATATGGACAATCTTTTGGATCACCTTTACCTTGCTGATTACCTTGTCCAGATCCCGAACCACTACCAGAACCATCAGTCATACCCATTTCCTGCATAAGATCAGAAAGACCTTGCATTCCACCACCACTTTGCTGATTACCTTGTCCAGATCCTGAACCATTACCTTGAAGTGCATCTTGAATATCTTGATTTGTAACTTGGGATGTATCACCGTTTCCACCTTTTTTAATAGAAACCAACATCTTAACAAACTGATCCAAGTGTTGAACAATTAGCATCAAATATTCGGGGTAACTAAGTTCACTCGGGAAAGGGTTACCTTCGGATATATAATATCTTTCTGGAACAATGAGTTTAATTTTAGCCTCATTTTCCATCTTCTTTATCATATCATCAAGAGCCTGTTTTGCTTCTTCATTATCAGTGTGATCTCTATTATATTTCAAGAGCTCAAGTTGATAATTAGGAAGAACTGATGAGATATCTGATTCCATCTCCTCTACATCTTCAGTACTTAGGATTTTAGAATTTACTTCCATATCCATAGCAATATTATGAAGACTGTGATTAAGAACTGGATCATCTATTACTCTCTCAATCAACTTCTCTGCAAAATCAATTCCACACTCTTTATTAATTCGATCAATCAATTCACCTCGATAATCTCTGAAGGTATTACAAATCTGAGTATCAAGCTCTTCATGAATACCATCAAGATGTCCTAAGTAAATATGTCCGTACTCATGCATAAGAATACGAAAATCAGTACGTGGAATCTTAATCTCTGAGCAGACAATTTTATAGATAACATTTCCTGAGATATCATCTTTATATTTAAAACAATATCCAAGTTCAGGATTATCAGGATTAAATGGTTTTTCTGTATTAACCATTAACATATTCCCGAATCTACTATAAGTATTGTCAATGAATCTTTTAATAAATTCTAACTCTGTCTGATTTCTCATAATTTTAAATTTTGATATTTTTCTAATAAATTAACCTTAGAGATCCACATGATCATTACATATTTTTCTCTAAGGTTAACACTCATATAATAGTATAATTATTTAAAACTTCTAATATCAGGAACCATACTTCCCATGCTCGGATCTTCCTGAAGAATAATCTTACGAATTGATCTGAGTTTAAATCCAGAAGTTCTAAGGTCTTCTTGAGTATTCTTCAACAATGCCAAAGTATCATCCTTATAACCCTTAGAAGAATCTGTAATCAGACTTTGAATAGAAGTCATAAGATCTGAAATTGTATTCCAATAAGATACATATCCGATGAATGTCTCTACTGGTACTTTATCCAAGAATTTATCAGTAGTAGATACTTTAATCTTGGTAATAGAAGAACCAGAATCCTTACTCAATTTAAACAATTTCTCGATGCAAGCCGGATCAATCGGACGTTCGATTTGTTCTAAGTCCTTATCTGATTTAAGTTCTGATAACTTATTGATTATTGCTTGCATTTCAGGAACTTCGAGCTTTTTCTTTCCATCTATGATCTCGTTGAAGAACTTAGTATACTTAGGAAGTTTATCATTCTTCATCTTTTCAATATCATTAACGATATTAACCATAGTATCATAGAAGTCCTTAGAAATCGGCGTCTTAATCAAATTCTTCGTTTTTGGATCTCGAGAAATACCAATACCACAAAGACCATCGATCATATTACGATAGTTATCTGAAGTAATACCGCTCTTACCAAAACACTTAAAACTTGCAATTGTAACGTCTCTAAGATAATTCAAAGTTCGGAAAGTTGTAAATCCATAAAGCTTAGTCTCATTTTCGGCATCAGCATAGATACCATTAAGTTCTGTAATTGCTAAGTCTACAGGTTTACCACCAGAAGTCATCAATGCTCGAGCAGTTTGTTTAATACCACGTTCGATATACTCGCCAATCTTATTATATTGATCAGCCGGAATTTCTACTTCCTGAGCATCAAGTTTTTTCATCGTATCTCTAAGACTTCCCATGAAATCTTTAACCTTACCTTCTGATGATGCAATAGCTCCGTCATATTTACAAAGGAATGTATCCAGGTCTGTATGATCCGGAGTAATGTTGTAAATCATAAAACGATTCATTAACGGAGGTAGCATTTGCATAGAATTCGAAAGATTCTGTGCATAATTACCTGCAGAAACAATCAATGTATTCTCTGGAAGTCTTTCTGAACCCACTTTACGCTCAAATACTAAATGTAACAGAGCGGCCTGTACATATTCATTTGCTGTGGTGATCTCATCCAAAAATAACAGTGATTTACCTCCTTTTTCTGCAACTTTTAAGATTTCAGTATACCAAGAAGGTCTAAGATGTCTAGTTGTGGGGTTTTCTTGATCACTCGTAGCCACATCATATCCCATAACTTCTTCTGCAGTTGTACTATTACCTCTAAGAAGGACTAGGTGATAATCTCGAACTTCTGCAAACATTTCTACTGAAGTTGATTTACCAAGACCTGGATTAGACATAATAAGTACTGGTACTCTTGAAATCTCACTAACTTTCAATGCTGTAAAAATTGAAATGTTAATGTTGTCATTTTTTGATTTTGCCATTTTTCTAGCTTTTTAATTTGTTTATTTTTCTTTATAACTTTAATCATTGAGGGGAGTTTCTATATAATATCCCCTCATTTATTAGATTTTGAGGGTTTCTGAAGTGCTATTTATTATACTTCAAAATTAAAAAGAACACTAGATTAATCTATATTTTTATAAATTTTTCTAATGTTCTTCTCAATTGTAAGGCTTTAACCTCTCTTAAATAGCAAAATTCACTTTTTTAGGTAATCTTGAATTATCTTATAATCTACTGAGAGAGTTGGAAATAATTGTTTAGCTTCAGATAATATTTTCTGGAGTATAGGTTTAATAAATTCATCTTCAAACAATCCTGAATAAGCTTGATCATAGAATACAACACTTTTACCTCCATCCGATAAGAAAAATGTAGTAATTCTCTTAGCAATAATTCTAGGTGTTGTTCTTTTTAGTGAATTATAATATCCTCCCAGAACTAAATACTTATCTTCTATTTTAAATTCAAGATCTGTTATATATTTAATTCTACTTTTAATATTATTCATTATGCAATACATGTTTTAACTTTTCCTCTAAGTCATCACATCGTTTCTCGGTTTCCTCTAGCTTTTTCCTCAAATCTTTAATCTCTTTCAAAAACCAAGGATTATCCATAGTTTCCTCTAAACAACCTTGAAGATATCTAATGACTAGCTTTAAATCCTCTTGAAGGTCAGTATCTTTAGAATGCAATATTTCTTCTAAGATAGCTTTTGAATTTATTTTTATACTACTATCCAAAACTGCTTTAGTATGATCAACATAAAAAACTTCTCCAATAGGCATTAATAACGGATTTGAAATTGTACCCTTACTACTACTCATGATTTCTAAACATATATAATTCATTAATATCTAAACATTTATATATAGTATCCTCAAGACTTGATGTGATTGAAGTATGAAAATGTCCAAAGAACCAATACTTACATCTTACTCCTCTAAATACCTGATCTAAGTATTTTCGATTTTCTAAGTCTCTGAGGTAAACATCTTCTGCTTCCTCTTCGTGACGTGTAATAATTGGTTCAAAACATAGTGGAGCAGTATGAGAAGCTATTATATCAACCCTCCCTGGAAGATCTTTAATAGGCTTCTTAATTATATCTTCTGTCTCCCACCATACTCTTTTAGACGAACCAACTCTCTCCATCAATCCATTATAATTCATTCTCCATTTATAATCTACTGAAGTTGCTCCCCCGATCGGATATATTGTTTTCCCCGAGAGTTCTACTACTTCATGATCCTGAAGAAACTTAATTTTGGGGAAATCATTTATTAATTTTTCATTCCAGTACTCTAGGTTATCATGATTTCCTCTTATAAAATAATATGTTATATTATTTTTCTCTAGTTTAGTATTAATTCTTTCAAACTCCTGATTATAATACCCTGGCTTAGAAAAACCTAATCCTACATCTCCAAGAAAAATAATATTAGCATCTTTAAGTTTATAACGTTGAGTTATAATCCATGTAATTTCTCGAAAACTTCCATGAATATCTGCACAAAAGTATAAATCTCTTTCTTGTTCATTTTTCATAATTTCTTTTAGGATGGAAAGCTTTGATTCTCTTTCCATCAATTATAAGGTTTTGCATTTTTAAGAGAAGCAAAAAGAAAGAACCACACTCATCGCATAGTTCTTTCATAATAGTTTTAACCCTAATAACTTTTATCTTTTTTCAGGGTGATCTTGATTTTTGATTCATTATTACTTTGTTTTAGTTCTCACATAGTTTTAATCCACATTAGTAAGGAATTCAAGGGAGAAGAAAAAAGAGAAGGAAGCATTAAGCTCCCTTTTTCTCCCTTGCTACGATGACATTATATTCATCATCAACTTCTAAAAAATCCCAACCTTCTGGAATCTTAACCAACTTCTTAGTCTCGAACTCATTCATCATTTTTTGCATCTCCGGTTTGATAGATTTTACACTATCAATATGAGACATCAAATAACCTTTAAGTCCGTTCTGAAGTTTCATTAGGTTCTCAATAGATTCCATGAAATTATCTATCGTTTTTCTTATAGTCTTCTTAACGGGATTTTCGTTTTCTCTTGATTTCTTAAGCACCTCGTCCATTTTTGTAACTGATAACATATAAAATTGTCCAAGGCTTCTCAAACTTTCCAATCTATTATCTAGTAGATTGTAGTAATATTCACATGCAAAAATATGTTCTGGACTACCCTCATCTAGCTCCATATTAATTTTTTGCAATCTTGTGAGGTGTTCTTTACATAATTGTTCATATTCACGATTAAATTCCTTTGCAATTAGATCTAATTCATCTAACCAAAATTTTAACTTTTCCATAATCTCTCTTTTAAGTTTATTTCTACATATATAAGGCTTTGAAAGATTATTATATGGAAAAAGCTAAAATCTCTTCCAAAACAAGACAACTAACAATGCAATCGGTAAGAAAGGCATAAAATTAACAATAGTCTGTCTCATCTTCCTATATTCATCTTCAGGGAGTATATTTTTTATATTATCTAGAGTATGAATAAAGAATAATCCGATAAATATTGCAATAAGAAAATAATAGAATAAAAATGTTATCATAATTGATTATTTATTATTTTTAAGTTATTATATGTTCCTTGATATTCTGGTTTTACTCCTATAATATCAAATCCTTTTACTCTTTTCTTCGTACCATCTTCTGAAATTTCATTAACTTTTGCTTCTTTCGTAATAAAATATGCATCTAAATCAGTTGCTTTAGGAGTAGCTGTATAAGAAATAGAAGAGTATAAAAATCTTAATCTTTCTTTAGCTTCTGCAGAACTTATTCTATCTCCAATACTAAAATTTGAAAATATTGTATTTATTAAAAGCTCTTTACTAAATATTACTATACCTAATTCTCTTCTGACTAGAGTTGCTTTATATCCTAAAGCTCTAAATTTCTGAGGTCCAATTGCTATATAATGAGATTTAACATCATCTTCCTCTGATATCTGAGCTAATACTAAATCTATAACCTCTTTGGATAAATCAGATTCACATAATAATCTAGCTTTCTCAAAATATGTTCCTAATTGTTCATACTGATATAAGAAATTAGACACCTCTTGATTAATAATATCATTTGTATCTAAAACAGAATGTACACTAGAGAATACTGTAAATCTATCTTTATAATCTATTTGTTGTATTCTGAAAGCTCTAATCTCATTAACCAGAACGAGATTATTAAGAACTGGGACTAAATTTGATCCAATATGCTCATTTACTGCTATATAGTCATCTTTATAATTATAAGATTTAGTATTTTTCTGATAAGTTTTAGCTAAATTATATTTAGCATCATCTGGTGCAGATTCGAAAGATCTTAATAGATCGCTCGTAGCCTTCTTTTTTCTTTCAAGTTCTTTATCAAACTCCTCTTGACTAACCTTTCTATAATCGCATATTGACCTATAATAAAATACAGCATCATTTTTCCAGGGATTCTCAAATAATCTTTGACGACCTAGGATTTGTGGGAGATCATCAGAAATATCTACAGCTAAAGTATCTATATTACTATCGCTAAATATAAAACTTCTAGCACATGTAGAATAAAAATCGGCTCCTAGATATACAGTCCTTGTACAGAAGGTGAACATTTTAGGTTTTACTCCTTTTAATGGTACTTCTCCTATTACAAACCTCTTTCCTAGTTTTTTCTGTATACGTTTAAGATTTCCCTCTGTTTTACTACATAGAATATTTACTTCTTCAGGTTGGAGATCACACTTTTTTATAATACTAACTATATGATTAACAGAGTTTACATAGAATACTGCCTCATCTGATATTATCTCTCTAGGATATCCATTAATCATCCTAATAGCTCTCTCAAAATTACCATCCTTGTAGGATTGAATAATTTCTGGTAACTTAGTCCCCACACTCATCATAGATAACACCTTTAGATTCGGTCTAATTATTCGACTAGGATCTTCTTTTCCCCAATTCATATCTATGTATGGGAGACCATTAAATTCATCTAACATATTTAAATATTCCTCTAACATAGGGGTTGCTGATACAAATAATGCACTATGAGATTGTTTAAGATAATAAAGAAATCCTAATTCGGTATCTGACTTAAATCTAGCATCATGTAGGATTGTCTGAAATTCATCTATTACAGTGTAGAATGATTGAAATATTCCAAGACTCTCTAGGATATCCTTTACAATTCTATATGAATCGTATGTTACTAGAATCTTATAAGGTTTATCATAAGACTTTCGGAAATTAATATAATCTTTAATTTCTCTCATTAATCGATTATAAATATCATTTTTATCCTCTCCAGTACACTCTTTTAATTTTTCCATAAATGATCTAGATTTATCTAGTTTAGAGAGATCTTTATCAACCTCTATTTCTTTTTCTAATTCATTCACAACTAGATAAACTTCAAATTCATGTTGATCTTTTTTATTCTTAAGTAACATTTTTCTAGGAGAACAAAGTATTACATTCTCAGGACCATTAATACAGTAT
>OIWQ01000113.1_pt1 | contig 96914 bp, 85 predicted proteins | sample 1587571 | NCBI WGS metagenome assembly OIWQ01 (sample SAMEA3888910, study PRJEB22519) | human gut metagenome | biome: human gut; feature: human-associated habitat; material: faeces | place: Denmark | collected 2010
CTCAGGCTCAAATAGGGTGGTTAGAATGACGATTTCAAAGAATTATGGGACGGCAGTGAAAAAAATTATTTTTTCCGCAAATCAGCATTGGACTTTTTCGCGATAGCGGATTATGGTATTGCCGGGGTGTGTGGAAAGGTATTTTGTTCACTGCGGCAAAGATCAAAGCCACACATGGCAAAGGTGCGGATTTTTATCGTCAGCACCTTGCCAACAATGACTATTACAGCGAGCACGACAGAGTCGAAGGACACTGGCGGGGCAGTCTTGCGTCCGTATTCGGACTTGAAAACGAATCGGTCGTACAGGATGTTTTTTTTGCTGTTTCAACAGAATCTGAATCCATCCAGCAAACAGAAATTGACTCCCCGGAACAATCCGAATTCCGTCCGTTTTTATGATTTCCAATGTTCGGCGCAGAAATCCGTTTCGGTGATGTCATTGTTCGATTCGCGCCTGGTCGAAGCGCACCGGAAAGCGGTTGAAATCGGGATGCGGGAGCTGGAACGGTTTGCGGCTGTCCGCATCCGTAAAGGCGACAATTTCGCGACGAAAAATTTTGCCTATACGGGCAAGATCGTGTATGCGCAGTATCATCATGACACGAGCCGTCTGCTTGATCCGCAGCTTCATACTCATAATGTGATCGTGAATGTAACGCAGGAAGACAACGGTTCCTTCAAAGCTCTTGACGCTTCGGAAATGTATCGTGCGATCCGGTATGCCGGAAAGTCCTACCAGAATGCCTTGGCACAGGAGTGCATCCGTCTCGGTTATGACATCGAAATGAAGCGGTCCGACAAGGGCGAGATTACCGGATTCGAGATCAAGGGCGTTTCGGAAGATGTCCTGAAACGCTGTTCGCGCCGCCGGGAACAGATTGATAAGGAGATCGAGAAATTCGTGGCAACGAAAGGGCGTCAGCCGACGCCTGATGAAGTCAAGCTCATGACTCTGCTGACGCGCGGCCGCAAGATGCTGGAAAAGACAACAGATCAGGTGACCGCGTTCAAGATGTCACTGTTCACCGAGGAGGAACGGAGCAATTTCCGGAGTATGGCAAGCGAGGCGGAACAGTTGAGTTTTCTGATGCCGCCGCGTCCGGGGCGCGAGACTCCGGAACAGCAGATTCGGAAGGTTGTCGAGCAGCTGTTCGAGCGGAATGGCGTACTGCGCTGGGATGCGATTCTTGCCGAGGTTCAGAATCAGAATCTCGGTGAAACCGATCTGGAAACTTTACATGCCGCGATTGAGCAAATTCCCGGTCTGGTGAATCTCGGCAAACCTGCGGTGAATCCATATTTTACGACGGAGGAGAATATCGAACGGGAAAATTACGGCATCGACATCGTGAATAAAACCAAAGGCGTCTGCAACGATTTTGCGAGCGACTACATGCCATTCAGCGAAGCGGAGGATACCTTCGATCATTCCGCTCAGATTGAGGTGATCAATCAAATCGTGCAGTCGAAAGATCCGTTCGCGGTCTTTCGCGGCGTCGCCGGAGCGGGCAAGACCTCCACCTTGCAGGAACTCTGCAAGTGCCTCAAAAAAGGCGGCGTGAACAATATCCATGTGGTTGCTCCGACCAATTCGGCGGTGGATGTGCTGCGCAGCGAGAATTTTGAATCGGCGCAGACGGTGGCAATGTTTTTACAGAACAAGGACAAGCTGCCGCCGAAAGGCTCGTATCTCATCATCGACGAATCCGGCTTGAACTCGCTCAGACAGGGAACGGAGATGATGAAACTTGCGATGGAGAACGAATACCGGGTGTTGTTTGTCGGCGACGAGCGTCAGCATTCCTCGGTGGAAGCGGGCGATTTCTTCCGTCTGCTGGAGGATCATTCCAACATCACGAAGACCTGTCTTTCGCAGATTCACCGTCAGCAGGTGCAGGAATACCGGAGGGGAATTGAGCTGATCTCGGCGGGAAGCGCTCTGGATGGCTTCGAGCATCTGGATGAGCACGGTTACATTCACGAGGACAAGGCGGCTTATCTGGAACGCGCCGCAGAGGATTTTGTAAAACTGACTGATGACGGCAGGCGCCCGCTGGACTGCATCGCGGTTTCGCCGACCAACAAAGAATGCGATCTTTTGACGGATATGATCCGGCAGAAAATGAAAGCCGCCGGACGGATCGTGGAGGATGAAGCCAATCCGGTGGAATCGTTCCGTTCCTGGGGCTGGACGAAGCCGCAGCTCGGCAACATCGAAAATTATCAGGTCGGCATGAAGATTTTCTTCAATACGAAAGTCAGGGCCGTCGCCAAACCGGGCGAGATGGCGGAGGTTGTGAAAATTGAAGATGGCAAGCTCGTTTTGAGCAACGGCAAGACGGTGAAGCCGTCTGCAATCCGTAACAGTATTGATGCCGGAAACGCTGTTTCCCTGCCGGTCGGGAAAGGCGATATTGTCCGTTTTACGGTAAATCTGCGGACACCGGAATACAAGATCAACAACGGTAGTCTGGCGATTGCGACGGGCAATCGGAACGAATATCTTCTGCTGGATTCCAACCGGCGGGAATTGACCACGATCCGGCTTCCGGAGAATTTCCGGGGGCTGAAATACGGCTGGGTGATGACTTCCCATGCCTCGCAGGGAATGACCTCGAAAAATGTGGTTGTCGCGGCGGAAAAGATGTCGAAACAGGCGTTCTATGTCAGTTGTTCGCGCGGGAAGTTCAACCTTGCGTTGCATGTGCCGGAGAAGGAGTATTTCAAAAAGAAGCTGATGGCGATCCGGACGGAACGTCTTTCCGTTCACGATCTGATCAAGTCGGGAGAAATTACGAAGATCCCGGTTCGGAAATCCGCGGAACAGATCATGCAGGAGTGCCGTCCTAATCCGCATCAGTTGGTGCGAAAATGCTGGCAGGACAAACTCCGGGATGTCCTGCGCAAAATCACGAAGAAAACCAGGGCGGCGCTTTCAAAGATGCTGTTGCTGAACGGTTCCTATCAGAATCGTCAGGCAATCGCCCGGCAGGAAGAAGAGGATTTGCAGAAGCGGGAGGCTCCGGCAGTCGTGCCGGAAAAGTCCGGTGTTCAAACGGGAGAAGTCAACCAGAAAACAGATGTCGAACTACGTGAATTGGAAGAATTCGAGCGTCAATTCTATCAAAAATATGGAACGGAGGTAAGCAATGAAAACAGAAAACAGGAACGAACGAAACGGCAACGCCGGAGCAAGTCCGGACACGGAATGGGATTCGATTGATAGGGAATTGGATTCGAGCGTCTGCTGGCAGAGGAGTGCCCATGTCCTGCCGCGTCTGCGGGTCGTGACAAAGCTGGAGGAATTTCTGATCCCGTGGGTGCATGTGGCGCTGGTGAAATCCGACCGCTCTTTTCGGGTGATCGAGATTCATACTTCGCTTGGAGTCTCGTTCACAATCGCGGCGGCAGCTCCGCAGAAACAACTTTACTGCATGTTGCAGCTTGAGCGGGTCCGGTGCATTTATCCGGTCGAGGGCGTGAATATAAAGGCTGTCGCATCGCAAGAAGAATAAAATAAAGGCTCTGTCACAACAAATGGTTGATTTTTGACGAGAAATAGCGTATAATAATAGTAAGAAACAGTACCACCGAAGGAGGTAATTGGATATGCCTACTATCAAAGACGCATTAGATATTATCGGTAAGTTGACTGTCGCAGAGCAGGAAAGCCTTAAAACAATGCTTTTAAGTCCTGCCTTTGTAAAGTCTTTGAATATTGAAGATTTCGTAGCAAAGGAACGCTTTGCAAATGGTCGTGTATGCCCTCTTTGTGGCTGTATCCATGTGGTTCGCAATGGTCATCGTAAAGATGGCACACAGCGATATGTATGTAAGGATTGTGGCAAGTCCTTCGTGATTGCTACGAACTCCATTGTGTCTGGTACAAGAAAAGACTTGTCCGTGTGGGAGCAGTACATTGATTGTATGATGAATGGCTTATCCATTCGTAAGACTGCTGTTGCTTGTGGGATTCACAGAAACACCGCATTCCTTTGGAGACACAAGATTTTGGATGCACTTCAGAATATGGCAGACGATGTTACCCTTGACGGCATTATTGAGGCTGACGAAACTTTTTTCGCCATCTCGTACAAGGGCAATCATAGCAAGAGTAAGACATTTGCTATGCCACGCAAGGCTCATAAGCGTGGTCATTCTACACATATCAGAGGCTTGTCCCAAGAAAAGGTATGTGTTCCTTGTGCGGTTAATAGGAATGGCTTGTCTATCTCCAAGATTACGAATACTGGTAGAGTTTCTACAAGAGATTTACATCATATTTATGATGGTAGGATTAAGACCAATTCCACTCTTGTTACGGACAAGATGAACTCCTATGTGAGATTTACAAATGCCAATGGCATTGACCTTGTGCAGTTAAAGACTGGCAAAGCCAAGAAAGGCATTTATAATATCCAACATATCAATAGCTACCATAGCCAGCTAAAGAGGTTTATGCGTGGCTTTAACGGTGTTTCTACCAAGTATCTGAACAACTATCTTGTGTGGAATAACCTTGTAAATTACGCCAAAGAAAGCGACATGGAGAAAAGGAACATCTTCTTAACTTTCGTTTTGGCAACATTGAAAACTGCTAAATGCAGAGATTTATCAAACAGACCAGCAGTTCCTCTGGTCGCCTAATTAGAATTTGTGGAGATGATAAGATGGTCAATATAACAGATGTAAAACAGATTCTTCAATTTGCAATAGATGCGGAGATTAAAGTCTTTCTTGATGGTGGCTGGGGTGTAGATGCTCTTCTTGGATATCAGTCAAGAGCCCATAATGATATTGACATTTTTGTAGAAAAGAACGATTATCAGAACTTTATAGAAATAATGAAAGCTAATGGCTTTTATGAGATTAAGATGGAATATACAACATTGAACCATACTGTATGGGAAGATTTGAAAAACAGAATTATTGATTTGCATTGTTTTGAATATACGGACGAAGGTGAAATTCTTTATGATGGGGATTGTTTTCCGGTAGAAACTTTTTCGGGTAAAGGAAGAATTGAGGAAATAGAGGTTTCCTGTATTGAACCATATAGTCAAGTAATGTTCCATCTGGGATACGAGTTTGATGAAAATGATGCACATGATGTGAAGTTATTGTGTGAGACACTTCATATCGAAATTCCAAATGAGTATAGATAACTGCAAATAACAGTTTGTAGGGGAGTTCTGATACTCCCCTATAAAAATGGCTATTTATCAACTGTTTGTTGTGACATAGCCAAAATAAAAAATCCCGGCTATGAGGTGTGTCCCATAGCCGGGGGATGGTAACGCTTCAGGCGGCAGCCGGAGTCGGATCGTCCGGATGGAGATACGGTCCGGCGAAAGTTCCGGCTTCCTTGTTCTTCATGCCTTTGTAGATCATGCGCTTGATCTGCTCATTGCGGAGATTCTTGAAGGTCTCACGCTTGACGCCGCGCAGGAATCCTTCCCGGACCAGTTCCAGAAAACGCTTTTTCTGGCCCCAGGAGGCGAGCGGATCGCCCTCTTTGGCGCGGATCTGGTCGATAATCTCCGAAGCACGGCCTTTGGTGAGATTCTGCCAGTCTTCCGCGGAGAAGCGTTTCCAAGAGCCGTTCTTGATTGCGTGACCAATTGCGCGGCGCTGGCTGTCGGTCGCCTTGGCATTCGGATCGGAAATGGTGAACTTTCTGGCGGAATTGCTGTTGCTGGCATTGCGGACGTTGTTCTTGTTCTGTGTGTTGTTCATCTTTTTGATTCCTTCTTTTTGTTGGTTTATTGGGGAATTCGGTTCTTTCGCAAAGAAGCCGCGCGGCGGATGAGACTTCATCCGCCGGTCAAGCGGCCGGAAGAACTGAATTTTGTTTTTAACTTGAAATGTTGTTCGATCACCAGACTTTATACCGTATGGCGCAACTCCCGGATGATTTGATACGGGCATTGGGCACAGTCGAGATTGCAGGGTTCCTGACCTCGCAACTTACAAACGGATTGCAGAGCATCACGCTTGACCAGAATCGCGTCACTTTTCCTGATCCAGTATTCTCCGTTGTTCCAGGCTTTACGCAACTCGGCAGATGTGAAAAAATAATTGGTTTCCGCGCCGCAGGTTTCACAGCGGAAGGCATATTGCTCCATCTGTTCGTTCCATGGAGCCGGACGTTTCAATACGGCGATATGTCCCATCATTTTGCAGGCTCGGCACGAAAACGGCTTATCCGAATCGTGGAACGACGACAATTTCGCCGGATCGGGTTCATAGCGGGAAAGGTTCTTATTGAGATAATCCGATGCGTAATATTGCAGTATCCCGCAGGTTTCGCCCATGATTTTCATCGCGGCAAGATCGCGTTCCAGCGTTTTGATCGTGCCGAAATGGAGCCGTTGCGTATGCCCGGACTCATCCAAATAACCGTCGAGCCAGGCATCGATGTAGATGCCTTCCGAACCGCCGTAATCGACAGAAAAGACAAAATTGAACTCGTAATTGGAGATCGGCTGTTTGTTTTTCTCTTCAAATTCGCACGCGGAATCGTAGTCGATAATCCGGTCGAGTTCCTGCAAGGCACCGGCATCGCGCGCCGTCTTCAGAATGCCTTTGAACAGGTCGATGGCACTGTCCCGTTTGATGTTTTCTTTCATGATCAGATTCCTTTCTTTCTCAGTCTTTTTCGTAGTAAATTGCGTGAGTTGCATTGATGGCCAGATAATAATGACCATTGCCGCAACCGCGATATTCTTCAGAATACCATGCCCGCCTGATCCCGTCTCCTTGAGCGTCATTAGGATAGGCTTTCCACATGGGCTTGCCGATTTGTCCGGCATTGTAGGAAAACGAAATATCGTAACTCTGCCCTTCTATGCGGGTTTGGTATTCATTGTCCGGACCCGCCATTGCTTTGGCGATTGCATTCAGAGTGATTTCATTGCAACGGGCGGCTTCTTCTCGTCCGGCATGTCGCGGACGGAAATCCATCTTCTTGACATTCCAGTGAAGGATATTGTAGGCAAGGTCGGGATTGAAAATCCTTGACGGACAATTCTGTTCGCAATAGTTCTCGTATCCGAAGTCCAGCAGTTCTTGGATTTGCTTGCGGATATTTGCCCAGAGTCCGGATTTTTCCAATAGTTCCACCAGCCGTTTCGCATTCCGCTCGAACTGCGCATTCCGGTCAACTTCCTGCGGTAAATCACAGAAAATAGCGTAAACGCCCTGCAAATCGAAAAGATATCCGCGTTTCTTCTTACGAGGCGCCAGATAACCGATTCGGTCGCCGTTGACAAAAAGCCGTTTCCGCTCAATCCGACCGTCATCATAAACGACTTTGAATTTCCGGATTTCTTTCCCGTTAACCTCACGGATAAATTCTGCGATCTCCTGCGGAGAGGCGTTGCGAACGGTGATGGATTTGCTGTTTTTATTCATGATCATTTCATCTCCGTTGGCTTAAAATTCTTTTTCGAGGATTTCCTCAAGCATTTCATATTCGCCATTGGAGAGATAGCAGTTTCCACCGAGGCAGGTAAATTCCTCTTCACGGCCTTTGATGTGTTTGCCATCGACAACCTGAAATCCGTAGATTCTTGCGTAAGCAGCCATTTTCTCATACTCCTTATTTTGATTTTAGTTTGAGAACTTCTGTTCTTTCGCCAAGAAGCCGCGCGGCGGACGGGAATCCGTCAGCCGGAAAAGCGGCGCAAAGAACAGAGGGACTGCCTATGCGTCAGCCTGGAAATGTTTTTGAATAGAAAAAATGCCAGTCAATGGCAGGAGAATGAGGCAGCTGGAGATATTTGAATAAGACTTGTCAGGCTTGTCTTATACTTTGAATTTTTTGCAGATTTCCCGATAATGGTCCTGTGCGGAAAGACAGGTGTCATCCAGATATTCCGGGATACCGGCATATTGCCGGAGACCGCGATAATAGAATAATTTGTGCTCGGAATCTATGATGAACGGAATCAGATCATGCGCGAGACATTCTCTGAACATGATCAGGCGGCCGACTCTGCCGTTTCCATCCTGAAACGGATGAATCCGTTCAAAGTCGAAATGGAATTTTACAATGTCTTTTACGGTATAACTCTGCAAAGAGTGATAGGCACTCAACAAGGCTCGCACTTCTTTTCCGACTTTCTTCGGTTCCGTCGTCTCCATTTCCCCGATTGTGTTGGGAAGTTTTTTGTATTGTCCGACCCGGAACCAGTCGAGCCGACTTTGCGAAGTTCCCTGTTTCAGCAGAAAATGATATTTCTTGATGATCTTTTCCGACAATTTTTCTTCCGCGGTATCCAGCATGTAGTCAAACGCGGCGAAATGATTGAGCGTTTCAATGATATCGTCCGTTCGCACAGCGGAGTCTTTTTCACAGAGAACGGAATGAGTTTCATAAATATACCGGGTCTGATCATGAGTCAGCTGATTGCCCTCAATCCGGTTGGAGTTGTAGGCAATCGCAATTTGAGTATAATGATACAGCCCGCCTTTGAGTTTCGCGTTCTTTTCCTGGCGCAGCCGTTCCAAAATTTTGCTCATGATTCATCTTCCTTGTTCATCTTGAACAATATACTTCCGAATCGTGGATTTTCAAACTTGCTTAAGTATGAAAAAGAGATACCGCCAGAGGTTTGCTTTCTGACGGTTCTGAATTTCCTTTTCGTGTTTTCTGCTTACTGCATGATTCAAATTTTCTTGTTTCAAAGTTCTGGTACATCAATTTTGAGTTCTTTTTGAAACCATGCTGCAACCAAGCGCCGATGACAGAACTCGCCTTTTCGCTCATAGCAGCACAGAATCGCATTGTCACCCAGTTCGCGATAAACCTGCTCGGCATCCAAATGATCTAACACATACTTCTGATAGTTGCGTATATATTGTTTCTTATCACGATTTTCGCGATATGCGTTCAAAATCCACCACGGTGGCGCGAGTTTTTTGTACTCACGTCCATGGAACTCGCTTGCACTTTTGAGCGCAATTGAAACGATATTATTATGTGTGAGAGTTCTTGCAATAGCAAAATTCGTTGTTTTCATTTTCTGGCCTTTCTCTGAATAATGAAAAATGGTGATCGTTTGTCGTATCTTTTTCAATGTTCCTGGGAAGCCATCTGCACATGGCAGATGCGGCAACACCCCCTTTCACAATGTCTTCAATGCGATATAACATTTCTTCTGAAAATCGCATCGTAAGTTGCATTTTGTATTAAAAAACTCTGTTCTTTCGCAAAGAAGCCGCGCGGCGGACGGGAATCCGTCAGCCGGAAAAGCGGCGCAAAGAACAGAGGGACTGGTCAGGCGCTCTTCTCCAGCGGTTCCTCCTCGGCATCTTCTTCATCGAGCTCATCCGTGATTTCGATTTTTTCGGCAATCACTTCGACGCCGAGGTCGAGGTAATCCGAGAGGCGCGGCATGACTTCGATACGGCGGTCTTCATGGAGCAGGTCCAGCTCGTTCAACTCGAAAAGGAGCTTGTCGAGTTCCTTTTGAAGTTCGATGCGCTCATCGGCGTATTTGAATACGCGCTTGCCTTCGGTTTCGGCAAGCTGTTTCAGACGCTGACGGTTCAGTTCCAGTGATTCCGCTTCGCCGACGGCTTCTTTTGCTTTGGCGTCCAGCACGGATTTCAGGCTGGTGATGAGCCCGCTTCCGGTCGTCACATCGCTGCCGACACGGATTTTGCCGTTGTAGAACGATTCTCCGGCAAGGCGGTAACGGATCACCGCCTGATCCTCGCGGGCACGGTAAATTTCAAACGGGCAGACCGCTTTGAGTTCGATTTCGATGCCGTTGATCTTCGCATAACCGAGGTCGATTGAAGCATCTTCCCGTTCCCGCCTGGCGTGCAGAATCGCCTGATAAATTCCTTTGCTGGTCAGGTGATTCGCCAGCTGTTTGACCAGGTATTCGGGCGTGCCTTCCAGGGCAATGCCATTGATTTCGATTTGCGGGAAGTCGGTCGGGAACGGATATGCCGCAAGTTCTTTCATACGCACAATATCCTTTTCCATGCGCGGAATCGCCCGTTCAAGCTCGGATTTCAAATCTTCATCACGGCGAACCGAACGGCGGAACTGATATTCCAGCGACTGCAGTTCCCGCAGCCGGGTCTCCACTTCGACCTTGCGGATCAGCTTGGGATTGCCGGAAATCTGCGCCGAAAACGAGGCGAAATCAATCGAAGTGTCATTGATCTCATCCATGCTGCGGCGTTTGCCTTTCAAGGCGTCGTTGATGAACTTCTGCTTTCGGGTCAGAATCTGATACATCCCCGCGTCAAGCGTTTCCGCCATGCCGTAACGGATCACTTCGACCTCCGGCAGAATATTGCCCTGACGGACCAGACGTCCGGTCCTCTGCTCGGCGTCAGCCGGACGAAATGGGGCATCCAGATCATGTTCCACCGCAAGACGTTCCTGCATATTGACGCCGGTTCCGAGCTTCTGAGTCGATCCCATAATGACGCGGACATCGCCGCTGTTCACCATGTCGAACACCTCCTGCCGCTGCTTGTCGGTTTTGTAGTCATTGATGATCGCGATTTCATCGGCGGGAATACCGCCTGCAACCAGTTTCCGCTTGATCTCACGGAATACGTCGAAGCAGACCGTCTTGCCGTTTTTGAGCTGGAAAAGATCGCTGAACACGACCTGCGCGGCTTTGATGGAATCGTATTCACGATACTTTTCCAGAATCTTATTGACGCAGACATTGAGCTTGGAACCGGGATCATCCTTCGCATCGGCTGCAATCAGGCGCAGATCGATGGTCGCCTTGCGGGAGAGCCCGTAAATCAGCAGCGGAATGTGCGTAAATTCCCGTTTTTTCGAGTTGTCGAGCTGCTCGAACCAGGTGTAGACATCGCTCAGATAATCCATGAAGCGGGAGACCTGTTCGGTTCGCGGCAGACTGATCTGCTCCGGATGCCCGCCTTTGATCGGCGGTTTCGGAATGCCGGTCAGATCCTCCGGCAGAATCACGTCCGCACAGCTCCGGAACATCTTGGAGAGCTCCACGATGTTCGTGAATTTACAGAACCGCGAGACCATTTTGAGGCGTCCGGCGGCATTCAATTCCATCGCCGTTTCGCTCTGGGTAAAAGTCGAAGCGAAACGGTCGAAAGTATCCACATGAAACGCCGACAAACTCTCCGGCGATACGTAGCGAACCATGTTGAACAGCTCCGGAAGCTGGTTCGTGACAGGCGTTCCAGTTGCCGTGTAGATATTCCTTCCGCCCGTTTTTTCGCGGATCTGATTCAGCTTCAATGTCAAAGAAAACGCCTTTTGCGAAGCGGCGTTGTCCAGCCCCTTTACCCGCGTCATTTTCGTGACGAAGAAGTTCCGTTTGTAGCTGTGAACTTCGTCCATGAAGATGCAGTCCACGCCCAGTTGGTCGAAATAGACGATATCTTCCGAGGCATGGCGATCCTCCAGTTTATTCAGACGGTTTTTGAGGCTGCGTTTGCGTTGTTGCGCCGCTTTCACTTGGCGTCTCGAAAGTCGCATGCCCGCAGAGTTCTCCGTTTGGGCAAGCGCATTAAGTTCCTCCTGATATTTCGCCCGCACGAGGTCGGGATTGTCCTCAATCATATTGAACGAACTCTGAGCGATGATGACGATATCCCATTTGCCCGTGGCAATGCGCCCGAGAAACCGTTTGCGCTTCTCCTTGACCAGATCATTTTTCGTCGCGACCAGGATGTTGGCGGTCGGGTAGAGCTTCGGGGCGAATTCCGCAAACTGCTGAAGCGTGGCGTTCTGAACGACAATCATCGTCTTCGTCGCAAGTTTGAGGCGGATCAGTTCCATGGCGGCGGTAATCATAACGGCTGTTTTCCCGGCTCCGACCGCGTGCGCCAGCAAGCTGTTCCCCTGAATGCACCGCGTGACCGCCCGCTTCTGATGTTCGCGCAGAATGAACGGCTTGCCGTCGATTACCGAACTCGCCCCCGGATAAACGTCGAACGTCGGCAGGTCGTATTGCTGCAACACATAGTTGTTGAAGCATTCGTTATAGACCTGTTCCACCTCCAGCGCAAGCTCACGGTCATCCATCACGAAGTCGTGGAAACGGTTCTGGATTTCATTCTTATACTGACGCGCCATCAGAGTCGCTTCTTTATCTATGACCTCGACATACGCTTTACGATCCGCATTCCAGACCGATTTCTGGATGACCGGATCTTTCAGATTCAGGATGAGCTCAATCAGCTCCACCGTGTCGAGGGTGTCGAGATTGTACTGATTCAGGAGCTGGCTGCTCTGGTAATCGGCATCGACCTTCCAGCTGTCGGAATCTTCATCATAATGAATCTCTACTTTGCCGTTCAAGTCTTTGGCGACCCATTTCTGAACGAGTTCTGCAGGCAGCCAGAACGAACCGAGCGCAAAGTCGATATCTTCAATGGTCAACGGTTTCGGCAGAACCGTTTTCAACGCCTCCACATTGGAGGTCAGACCATGCGCCTGCGCTTCCTCGATCTTCATCTTGATGTGCCCTGAAAGATAGCGGCTTTTGAGTTCAATTCTCAGTGCGGCCGGGTTGTAGAAATACTCGCCGCTCGCCAGAAGTTCCGTCCTGACACTTTCCGCATCCTTGCCGGTGATCCGGGCGATGTATTCAAGGTCGATTTTATTGCGGTAGGCATGGGAAATCAGTCCGGCTTCGATGACGTTTTCCGCATGATCCGGTTCCCGCCACGGCCATTGCGTCCGCTTGAAAAGGATGTCGCCCGGTTCATAGACTTTTTTCGTCGTCTTGATCCCGGCTTTGTTGGTTTCGGTCGCTTTGCGGCAGTTTTCAATCGCCGCAACTTTGAGGTATTCGGGATCTTCCACACAATATTTATGAACGGTCTTATTGGAAAGCACGCCGTATTTTGCGACATGATCGTTGTAAATGCAGCGAAGCCGGATGCGCAAATCCTCAATCTCTTCATCCGGGGCATTGAAATCCAATTGCGCCTCAATGAGTTCGTTCAGCGCATTCTTGATCTTGACGAAGGAATGGACTTTCTGCGTCTCCTTGAGCGTGAGATTTTCCCCTTTGCGGTCCTTCATGCGGCGTCCCATGCCGTCAATGACCTGATAAACGGTGTCGAGGGTGGAAAAGATGCTGTATTCCCGGCAGTCTTCCGGCGGGTCCTTCTCCTCCGGAATATTCGTCCGCTCCGCATAGGAAATGACTTCAACTTTGGGCGCAGTCGCTTCCGGAAGTGTATTGCCGAACAGATCGGTATTTTCGGGAACTTCCGGCAGAGCGGGCATGAACTCTTTTCGCGCGATATCGAAATGTTCCTTCAGACTTTTGCCATCCGGCAGAACGGTCGGTGTATTCAGCTTACCATACATTTTGCCGGTGTTCGAGAGTCTTCCGAACACATGTTCCGGATGCTGCGCGAAGTAACAGTTGACCTCAATTCTTCCCATCTTATCGGCGGTGTCAACCCATTGCAGATTCCCGGAAAGATTCTCCCGATACCCTTTTTTCAGAATGAGAATATCGGCGACGATTTCCGTTCCGGCGAAAGTATTGTTCGGCAGACGGTAAGCCTTCACAAGTCCCGCACGCCCGTTCGTAACTAGCGGCATGGAACCGGGTTTGTCCATCGTGGAACTGGAGGTCAGAAGGACGGCATAGCCATTTTCCTTCAGACAATCCAACGCGCGGGAGATGAAATAATTATGCAGATTCCAGGCATTGTAAGAACGGTAATTCCGGTCATACGGGGCAAATCTGCCGAACGGAACATTGCCGATTACGAGGTCATACTGCTCCGGCAGCTTGACCGTCTCCAGCGATGCAATCCGGATGTCTGACTCCGGATAAAGCGTCTTCGCGATGTTTCCCGAAATTTTATCAATCTCGACGGCTGTAAACTCATAGGCATTCTGAAACGGCGCAAGTCCGATGAAATTTCCAGTACCGGCGCCGAGTTCCGCAACCTTGCCGGACTTGATCTCCAACTCCTGCCGGACAAGATCCCACATGAAATCAATGATATATTCGGGCGTGTAATAACTGTCGAGAATGGAGTTCTGCGCCGTCTGATATTCCTCGTCGGAAAGCAGTTCCTTGAGTGTCTGATGATGGCGATTGCCTTCCATGAAAACTTTGGTCAGCCCGCCCCATCCGCTGAACTGCGAAAGCATGACCTGCTCCTCGTGAGACGGAACCCGTTCTCCGGCTCCGAGTTCTTTCAGCAGACGGATCGCCTTGAGATTCGCCTCAATCCTCGCCGCCGGAGTCGTCGGCATCCCATGCCTGCCGTCATTCTGAAAGTTCCGCGGAACGACCGTTTCCGGAAGTTCCTGCACCTTCGATTGAACCGCCGCCTGCATCGCGGCAAAATCGAACAAATCCAACTGTATTGCTTCCATCATCCTTATCCTTTCGGTTGATTTTTTGCCCGAAGGCTGACGGACCGAAACAGGATGCAGCGTCATCCGCTCCGGCAGCCGGGAAATCAAACGAAAAAAATTATTTCTTTTTTATCAGATTCCATTTGATTTTCAAAGGAAAAGATGCTATTTTTCCTTTGAAAATCAAAGGAAAATCAATATGCTCTCTATTGAAGATAAAATACTTGCGAGAATAAAATCCCATGGCAGAGGATGGGCGATGACCAATAGCGATTTTGGAGACTTGGCCAAGACTGCAACCATAGATTGGAGCCTATATCGTCTCAAAGATAAAAAAATTATTCGCCCCCTTTTGCGGGGCATTTACGATTATCCCCGCTTCAGTGAACTTCTTCAAGAAGAGATGGCACCTGATATGGAAATGGTTGCCAGAGCCATTGCCCGAAAGTTCCAGTGGAATATTTTGATTTCCGGCAATGCGGCATTGAATTATTTAGGATTGAGTACTCAGGTCCCAATGCGTTTAACCTATTTTTCGGATGGTCCAACCCGGCAGTATGAGATTGGCAGTCGAACAATAGAATTCAAACATATTTCTCTTAAAGAGGCGAGATTTGCAAATATCAAAAGTGAAATCATAGTCCAAGCTCTCCGGGAGTTGGGGGCCGAACATATTACTGCAGAGATCATAAATAAGATACGTAACTTTATTCCGGCATCAGAACGGAATAAAATCTTGAAAGATACTCAATTCACTACAGATTGGATTCATGATAAAATAAAATTAATCTGCTCGGAAGGAAACTAATCATGGACAAAATTGCTCGTATGGATTCCAAAAAACGGCAGGAACTTTTTGTTCAAACGGCAGCAAAATTTCCTTATTTGTCTGAAGCCGCAGTGGAAAAAGATTTCTGGGTCTGCTGGATGTTGAAGCAGCTTTTCGATTCTTCATTGAGGGATACTGTTATATTTAAAGGGGGAACCAGCCTTTCCAAAATTTTTCATCTGATTAAACGATTTTCAGAAGATATTGATTTGATTCTGAATTGGAAAGAGAATCCGATAGGTAATCCGTTAGAGAGACGCAGCAATGCACAACAGGCCAAGTTCAATGAAGAACTGGATACTTGGGGACAGCATTATATTGCAGACGTATTGCTGCCTGAGATACAGAAACTTTGCGCGGGCATCTGTGTTGCTGAACTTTCAGAGGAAAAACCAGACAATATTATAATCACCTATCCAAAATCTTTTTCCGATGAATATCTGCGTCCCCAGATATTGTTGGAAATCGGAGCGAAAGCGGCCTGGGTGCCGCATGCTGCCTATAAAATTTCGCCTTATGCCTCAAACGCATATCCACAATTATTTGCTACGCCGGAAATAGATATTATTGCAACGACTCCGGAACGTTCTTTTTGGGAAAAAATTACCATTCTTCATGCAGAAGCGCACCGTCCAGAGAATAGTAAAATACGGGGACGTTACTCCAGGCACTATTACGATACGGTTATGATTGCACGGAGTTCTGTAAAAGAGTCAGCATTCTCCGATTTGGAATTATTGAAGCAAGTTGTCGATTTTAAGGATAAGTTCTATCATTGCGGATGGGCAAATTATAAGGATGCCAAACCGGGAACAATGAGGCTGTTGCCAGCGGAACATTCCATGAAAGCTTTGAAAGCAGACTATATGGCGATGAGAGCCATGATTTACGGAGATTATATTTCATTTGAAGAGTTATTGAATGAACTACGGTCTCTTGAAAATGAAATCAATTCTCTTTAATTCAAAATGCGGTGATGCAGATTCCTGCGAGCAGTATGGCGGTGATGATTCCGATCAGCAGAAAGAACAGGATCACTTTTCCTGTATTGAACTTTCCGACATGCCGGATCAATCGGATCAGTCCCAGAGAACCGAATTGCACAATGATGAAAAAGCCGGCACCGCATACAGCCCAGAGAAATTTTTTGTTGGAAAAATTCCGCCAGGTCGGAACTTGGCCATATACCAATGAAACCAGAATCAGCATGACTCCGCCGATGGCGATCAGGAACAGAACAGCTTTCATCAGCGCATAAAGTTTGAGCGAGACGGGATGTCCGTATACTTTCTGATCAATCCAGAACTCTTTCTCACGGTCGGATTGACGCATGATCCATTTGTAAATGCTGTAGACCAGAAGTATGAAAGCCGCAGGTGTAGAGAGAAGAATATACATAATTTTCAATCCGGGGGGATGTGATCCTGTACATCCCCCCGGCTCCTTTCTTTCTTTCTTTTTTAGCTGAACAATTCAGCGGCTCCGTCGGTTATGACGGGGACGTTGTGGGCGTCGACAGTGGCGTATTTTTCGATCAATTCACAGCCTTCCCGCGACAGCAGATGTTCCGCCGGGGTGTCGCCGGTGACGTAATGAACTCCTTCCTCGACCTGTTTTCCGGTCGCCTGATAGTATTTGGCGCGGGTGTCAGCCCATGCGCAGGCAAGCTCCGGAACTCCGTAAAAAAATCGTTCCTCCGATTTTTTCGAGTTCAGATGGGCGGCAAGTTCATTCAAGGTGACGAATTTTTTGTTGTTGACGATCTTCATGCAATTTTCCTTTCCTGGGTGTTGTGTTGGTTCATCAGTTCGTCCAGCAGCGTTCTTTCCTCCGGGTTCAGGCGGTCGATGACATTCAGCACGAGCGCAACGGAAACCGGAAGTTCCGCTTTGAGCTTCGACGCCGACGAAATGAGCTGAGAGGCTTCTTCCTTTGTCATGTTCTCCCATTTCCGACGGGTGATCGTGGGAAGTCTGCCGTTGCAGATCATTTCAGCCAGCGCCGCTTTCTGCCGGGACGTGGCGAGTCCGGTCCGCATGACCGGAACATATTCCATCTCGAATCCGCGCAGGATTTGAGAGGATGAAATCGGTGTGATATCGACCGCAAGCCGTCCGGCGAGGTCGTCCGCAGAGACGATTTTTCTGCCGAACGCGAAGTAGTGATACAGTCCTTCCAGCGGATTCAGATAGACATCACTCTGGAGTCCGGTAACGGCGAATACTTCCTCCGGCCGGAGTTCCGGCAGACGAACGGTCAGATCGTTCAGATGTTCTTCCGTGAACGCCGTGAGCGTCATCAGCCGGAGCTTCTTCTGCCGGTTGCGATAGGCGATTCTCCGACTGGACAGGAATCCGACGTGGAGAATCAATTCGTCGATTTCCTTGTCACAGGTCGGAAGCGGAACATCCGCTGGAATCAGTCCGGCGGCGCGGCCGCGCAGGAATGCCTCATGTTCCAATTCAGTCAGATACATCGGCAGTCCTCCTCCGGTTCATTTCTCCACGCCAGATCAGACGCTCGGCAGACAGATGACAGAGTTTCAGCAGAACTTTTGAAGATATCCGGCGCAGATGCCCGTCCTTGCCGAGCTTGATGATCCGGGAAAGCTGTTCCGGATCGGCGGGAGCGGTGTCGATGTCCGTCTGCCGGTAATAATCGAACAGGCTTTTCTCCGTCAGCCAGCGGTTGTCCTCGGCGCACCGGATGAGGAAATCCGCTTCAAGCGCAGTCAAATCCTTGAAATCTTCCGGATGAAAACCGGGAAGCAACCCCTGCGCATGATAGGAACGCAGCAGATTTTTCCATTCCAGAGAAACCGGCGAATAAGTAAGCGGCGGTGTATTTCGAGCTTGCCGAATGAGCAGTTTGCGCTGATTTTCGGTCAACGCATCCCATTCGGAAACGGGGACACAACGAAACTGCCCGGTCCGAACGAGCTGTTGCAGAAATCCTTTTGTGGTGGACATAAAAACCTTTCCACACACCCCATAATTAATTTACAGGGTGTTTTTCATTTTTCAAGTTATTTGACTCGCAACGGCATCAGAATATAGTGAAATCCCTTGCCGTCCTCAATCATGATCGGGCTGCTCGCACCGCTCATTTGGAGACGGAACTGGTCTTCTCTGACATACCGGAACGGCGCTTGCAGAAGCTGGTAATTGAATGTGATTTCCAACGGATCGTCGTAGTCATAGGCGACTTCAAGGCGATCCTTTCCCTCTCCAACGGTATCGTTGCGGGAGAAGAATTCCAGTTCTCCCCGTTTGAACGTAAGTTTGAGATTGCTGATGTCGGCAGTCAACGGAACTGCCAGCAGGTCCAGCGTCTGCATGACGGCTTCACGGGGAATATCCAGCATCTTTTGAAAACTTCCCGGAATGATCTGCCGGAAGTTCGGATAGCTTCCCTCAACGAGTTTGGAGTAAAGGAGAGTATCGCTGAAGCGGACGCGGATGTGGCGTTCGGAGATTTCCAATTCGACCGTTCCTTCCTCTCCGAGAAGCCGCCGGAGCTCCAAAGCGGTTCTTGACGGCAGGATGATATCGCCGTCGCCGCTGCTTTCCTCCACTTCCTTTTCGACAAAGGCAAGACGCTTCCCATCCGTGGCGACAGTCGTCAGAATGCTGCCCTTGACAGAGAACAGAATGCCCTGAAGCGTTTTGCGGGAACTGTCCTGGCAGACCGCGTAGGAGACATAGTCGATCATACGGTCCAATTCCGGCTGGGTCAGACGAATCTTCCGTTTGGATTCAAACAGCGGATCATCCGGGAAGTCGACCGGATCAAGACCTTTCAGCAGAAATTCCGCGCTGCCGCATTTGATCGTGGCATGGTGATTATCGCCGCTGTCGATTTCGATTTTATCGCCTTTGAGCTTGGAGACCAAAGCCAGCAGGCTTCGCGCCGGAAGCGTGGTCACTCCGGAATGTTCGACATCAGCACGGAGTTCCGTACTGATCGTGATGTCCAAATCGGTCGCTTTCAAATTCAAAATATTGTCTTCGGCTTCAAGCCGGACGTTGTTGAGGATCGGCAGAACCGGTCGGCGACTGACGATATTGCAGACCTTCTGCAGATGCGTCAGCAACAATTCTTTTCCAACGGTGCATTTCATTTTCTCAAGCTCCTTCTGTTATTTTTTGAGATCAAACACTTTGTTCGAACACCCAAACAGAGCGACCGCCGTCAGAATGGACGGCGGGAAAAGCGAGGGTCGAACAAAGTATTATATTGTATCAATCAATCGGAAGTGGATTCATGCGTCCGGTATCGAGATTGATGTAGAATCCGCGGTAGTCGAGGCCGCCCTTGCGGAAAAGCCGCCAGCAGAGTTCGAGTTCGGCGGTGGCGAGCCACTGGTTCACGAACAGCTCCTGAACGGAAAGCGATTCGGCAAGGGAACAGCTTGGCAGATTCTGTTCCTTGATTTTTGTGTCAATGAGTGTCGGTAGTTCCGCGTAGGGATACGGAAGCTCCTTACTTCCATTGCCGATGATGACTTGCCCGCAGGTGGCGAGGACGCCTCCGTCAAGGACGTATGGACCATCCTTTTTCGGGAGCGTCTGAAAGATCTCTTTCCGTGACTTTCGGGAATCCACGCAGGCAATGAGAATATCGAAGCTGCGGGTGAAGCGGTAACGTTCCGGATGTGCTTTCCAGTTCAAGGCGAAACCGAGATTGTAGCGGTTCACGAGCGCTTCCGCTTTATTCAGTCCGACCTCGGAAGCGGCAAAAAGCTGCCGTCCGATGTTTGCCGGGGAGACTCTGTCGGGGTCCCATACTTCAACGTCCAGTCCGTAAGGATGACCGAGGCTTTTCATTGCCAGATGAAGCCGGACCAGCCCGGAAAGCACCAGCGATCCACCGCCTCCAACACCGACCAGATTGATTTTGACCGGATTTGTGTGAAACCCGCTTTTTACCGTATGTTTCATTTCAAAAGGTCTCCAAGAGTTTGATTGGCTGATTTCAATAATTCGACCGGGAATCGGTCATGTTTTTTCTTTTTCAGATATTCAATCCAGAAACCGTCATGCCCGCCGGGATGTTCGATCTGCCGCATGGAGTGAGTCGCATGACCGAATTTTCCCTGATAGAACAGCTCGGATACCAGATTCATGTTTTCTTCCAGAGAGTTCCGGCGATCGAGCCGGAGACCCTCCGGCAGACAGACTGCTCCATCGGTTTCATTGATATGCGTCAGAGGTGCGATATAGAGTTTCGTCTTTGTGGTAGGACGGCGATTGCTTTTCAAAGCGCGGCAGCGGAGTGTCCCGTTTGCAATCATGAAAAGCAACGGCGGCCACATGATCTGCCGCCCCGACAGTTTGTTCAAAATCGCCCGGCCGGGTTCTTTTTCCCGGTCAATTTGAAAATAAATCGGAGCCAGGCGGCTTTTCTCATACCATACGATGCCGTCATAGGAACGTGCCAGAATTCTGGAATCCTGAAACTTCAACTTGTCGGCGCCGTTGGAATTCCGGAAGAAATATTCCAGCGCTTTCATGTCAAGAGCCCGTCCGGGGGCCAGCGAACCATTTTCATTCACTTTGTGGAGAACCGCCACCACATTATGCGCGGAATAGCTGTATCCATATTCCGACCAGCGGCGGTAGAACAGAATCGCGCCATCAAGCCGGAACCTCATTTCATTGGGGATCATTACTTCCATATTCTTCTTCCTCCGTATGGATTCGATTGAGAATCAGCAGCAGTCTGCCGAGCGAATGAACCGCATGGCTGATTTCTTCCAGAGTTTTCTCCAAGTGGGCGTTATCTTTCGGAAACGTCCAGTAAAGTCCGTTCAGAATAATATCCCGTCCATCGTTGGCCGCCTGGTCGTAAATATTGTCAAAACAGTCGAAAATCATACTATTATGCCAGATCAGTATTCCCGGCAGGCTGGTATTGTAGCAGGGATATTTCGTATGAATGTATTTCCTGTCCGGAAGCTGGAATAACTCCTCCAGTTCCGGCGGAATCGACCCCTGAAAAACAGTCTCGTCCGGCTGAAGCATCCACGGTTCAAAATTCTCATCGAAGTCAGCCCGGGTGACAGCCATCTCATCCAGATACATCCGGCAGGTTTCCTCATCTTCACAGGAACAGATTTCATCAATATATTCCTTCTCATCCTCATAACCGTTCCAGCAGTTCTCACGGACAACATCCAGAAAAAGCTGCGGAGTGCCGATGTCAAAGGGCGTTGCCGTGCTGATTTTCCGCAGGATCTTCTGTCCCAGTCCCGGAAATTCCGTCTCATAACGGATAATGGCCTTTCCGACGGAAAAATCCGAGGCGTAAGGCGAACCGAGACGAAAGAGCAGCACATAATCGTCCTCATCGGAATCGAACTCCAAGTCGGAACAGCCCTGATTGTCAGGTTCCGTGATGAAATCAACCTCAAAATCCAATGCCTGTTCAATTTCTTTCGGCAACATCCCCGCGAACCACTGTTGCAGAGCTTTTTTCAATACCGACAACGGCGAATAATCGTTCTTCAACAACGGTTCAAGATCAGTATAATGCCCGATCCCGTGAAGAATCGGGAGGATGCGTGACAAATTCCCTTGTGAATATAATTCCGTCGGCAGAACCAGACGCGGAATCGTTATAAAAGAGGCGGCAGGAACGCCGCATCCAGCGGGATTGACGGCGTCTGATTGACCGCATGAATCAGTTTTTTGGTGCACTGTTCACTCTCCTCCGGAAATTCATCCGGATTGAGTTCTTTTTTCTTTCTCTGTCCCGGCTGGAAATGCCGGAACAGATATTCCTCGCTTACGGGTTGGAAATTCTTTTTCATCATCGGAAAGTTCCAACCTGCGGAATGAATTTGTATTCGTCGAATCCATCAGCAGTCTTCGTCGGTCCCTTGATCGTAACGTTGGTCAGTTCCGCGTGAAGCAGAGAGTGGAACTCCGCGACCTTCTGCGGCGTCATCTTCGGATCGGGATCGGCAAGCTGCATTCCGTTGAAAACGAATTTGCGCGGACGAGCTTCGGTGGTTTTTCCATTGGTTTCGGGCATGATTGAATCCTCCATGTTTGTTTTCAGAAAAGGGACAATTCCCCTTGAGCGGCTTTGTTTTCTTCGACCGCCTTCTTTTCAGCGGCTTTGCGGGCGGCGGCTTCCTGTTTGAGTTTGGCTTCAGCGGCTTTGAGTTCCGCTTCATGCCTGGCGGCTTCCTCTTTGGCCTTCTTCTCGGCAGCTTCTTTGACGGCAAGTTCCAGATAACCGGGCAACTTCTCCGCAACCGCGGTCTGCAATTCCACGAGCGTGCCATTGACGACCAGCGGAGTCGTCACGCCGTCGCTGACGCCGAGCGCATACTTGTCATCTCCATTGTAAGAGATCACAAGACGGCAGTTCCCGCTTTGCGCGGCGATTTTACTTAATTCCTCAAGCAACATCTTCTTTCTCTCCTTTCCGGGGTTGTTCGGACACAAAAGAGCTTGCGCCGGAAGTCCGAATGAACTTCCGAAAGCGCAAGCCGACGAACAATCCGTTTTTTCCTACCAGCAGATCAGATCCTCCAGATAGTCCGGTTCCAGACCGTATTCGTCGATGATGTCGAAGCCATCCTCTCCATCAGCGATCCGATCCAGAATCTCCTGCTTGGTCTCGTCAACTTCCTCCTGCGTATAGCCGTCGCGACGTTGCAGGACCTCATCAAATGTTTCTCTTTCCATTGTATCATTCTCCATGATTTGCTTTTTGGATTTCCGTTCCGAAAAGTCCGCAGACGGCGTTTTCGCCGTTTTGACGGACAAACCATTCCGGCGGTTGAGCTGGTTTGGCAATGACACCAATCCAGCCGTCTTCAAGGTAGTAGCCGAGAATCTGGCATTTGCCGATATCGTTGACTACAGCGAAAACCGTTTCTCCGATTTTCGGGATAAAATTGCCGGACCATTTTCCTGTCGGAAATTCATCGAAACCTTTCATATAAACCGAGAAATACAAATAGCCATGACTTCCATTCGGACTGACCTCAATCCGATACAGCCAGGTTTCATCTGTATAGATTTCTCTGGTCGCTCCTGTCCAATGATGATCGGTGATGTACTGTTTCAGTTTCGGCAATGCCTTGTTGTTGATCCAACTGCACAAGACTTCACTCGCTTCTGAATTGCCGATGAATTGCTGTCTGTCCGGCAAAAATGTAATTTTATTGCCATCCCAAATCGTTCGGGCACCGAACCCTGCCAGATAATTACCGGTCTTAAACGGTTGAAGTCCCCATTCCAGCTTGGTCAAATCAATCATTTTCTTCTGCCTCCTTACCAGTTTCCACTGTCTGATAGCCGGGAAAGTAGAGAATCGCATCGAATCCCATACTGTCGCGACGACTATGCTGAAGCAACTCAGTAAATTCCTGCTGAAGCTCCTCCGGTTCGTAAATGCCGTTAATGTCTGCTTGAATTTCGGCGATGGCAGCTTCCGGATTTTCTACGACAAATCCGAAGCATTTTTCGCCGAACATTCCGCGTCCGGAATAGTCATGACAGATTTCCGCATGATCTTCGATCACGCTGACGAGCAACTCAGATACGATTTCCATGATGTTTGTAAGCCTTTCGATTTGAATTTTTATGATTAAAACCAGCCGTTTTTCTCGGCGGCGGTATCATACTGCTTCTTCGCGGCATTCCATGCCTGTTTCAGTTCAGGGATGGAATCCAGTTGCTTTTCGGTGAGGTCGCAAGCGGATAAGACATCAGCCTTTCCATCCCAGTTGATGCCAAATTCGTGATTGCACATTTCATAATAAAACATGCTCTGAACATACTCGGCATTGATTCCGGACTCGGTGAAAATCGCTTTCCGACGTTCTTCCGCATGACGTTTGAACGTGCCGTGAATCAGTTCCGAATCCACCTTCCGATAGAAGCCTCCTGTGTTGCCAAGGCGGTAGAGTTCGCTGTTTTCTTTGACGCCAAGTTTGAGTTTCATCTCCTCAAACTGCTCTTCCGAAAAAGCAAAGCCAAGCGGCAGGGCGTTCACTTCCTTTTCATGGCGCGCTTTCAATTCCTGATACGTTTCCATCTTTTTTCAACTCCTTTCAATGGTTTGCTCGAGCACAAAAAAGCCGCGCCGGAAGTTGGAATGAACTTCCGAAAGCGCGGCAAGTCGAACAAAACGTTATATCAACTCCAGTAAACCGGATGCCCCCGGAGTTCTTCGACACGGTTCCTGATCTTTTCAATCAGATGAACTTTTTCCGGACGGGTGCGATATTCCCGAAGCATCCGGTCGATTCCAATATCAAATTCCGGAAGAACCAGATCGCAGGCAAAGTTATAGACCATGCCGTGCGTATATTTTTGCAGTCCGGGACGCTGTACGCCGAAATCCGGATTGAATTTACCAAGCCAGCAGACTCCGTTGTACTCACTGTGCATGGCGCGAATCAATGCGCGGGCATATTGATTGCAGAGTCTATTTGCCTCAATCCGCAACGCATACTGACCAAAATTATCCTCAGCCAGCTGATCGGACAGTTTCGGCAGTTCGTCCGTCCGGAGTTCCTGCCGGAGCCAGGCGAGAATTTTCCGCATATAATCAGCAGAAACTGTCCATTCCGGAGAATCACCATACAACAAGAGACCGAAGTTCAGATTGTGTTTCAGAAGCGTTTCCGCATAATAGCGGGATACGAACTGACCGCGTTTCCACTCCTTGTCGTCCCGATGCCGGTAATCGTAGAATTCGACCAGCGGTTTGCGTTCCTTGTGGGTGAGACAGTCTTCAAGACCGTATTTCTCACCTTTGCGCAGGATACGGACATTGAAATGTCCAAAGATTTTCGATGTTTCGCTCATGTTTGCGACCTCCTTGATTTTTGGGGTGGATAAATTCAAAACAGTTCCGGGGTGTCCGGAGAAGATATCACAGGCTTCTTCCGGGACGCCGGCAGTTCACATTTCATGACGGTTCGATAGACCTGCTTGCCGTTGATCGTCTTCTGAATAATCTGACCGCTTGCGATCAGAGAGGCGAACACTTCGGAAACATAGTGACCGGCCGTATTGTTGACCTGCTCGTCAAGTGCCGGAAGTCCGTATTTCCGTCCAATCGGCAATTCGATATTCCACCACAGCAGATCGCCCGGATCATGATACAGCTTCCGCTGTGAAGTCCGGAATGCCTTGAGAAGTTCCGCCTTAATTTTCGGACGCTTTGCTGCAATGTATTCCCGCTGCTGCTCCGCCGTAATGTCATAAATTTCCTCAATAATCCGTTTGCCATTCTGCTGAAATTGAAATAACGCTGCTTGAGCAATGAGTTCCGGCACCACATCGACCAGTTCCTCATGGATGGTTCCGAGGAACTGCTGCGGATGCAGATACAGGCTGGATTTGCCGTTGACGGCATAACCATGTTCAATTTTCCAGCCGCCAATCCTGAATACCCGCTCACAGTCGGCAAAAAATGCCATACTTTCCGCTTCACTCTGAAAGCCGAGCTCGTTGTCCTTCGGACGATAATAGCTTGGCGTGCGGATGCCGTAAGCCACTTTGAAATAATCCGGTTTGAATTTACTGTTTTCCATGGCATGATCTCCTTTTGTTCACTGATATTCCTGCGGCAGATTGTCCCAATGTTCCTCATAGAAACGCAGATGTTTCAGAACGGATTGGCAGTAATGCAATGCCCTCTCTGCCTCCTCCTTCCGCCGCCAGGTAAAGGGACGGAACGGATCGAACATTTCTCTCTGATGTTCCGCCTTTTTCCGCAGAACTTTTTCCTGTCTTTCGGCGCACTCAATGAGCAGCCGCAGGTCTTCACGGGTCATGATAATTCGATTGGTTGTCGGCATGGTTTCGCCTTCTTACGCAGCTTTTTTCATCGGACGGATCAATTTGACGGCATTATCACTCCACAAATCAGAACCGCAGCCGTAAATTTCCCGGATACCGTAACCATGACAACCATCATGGTCTGCCGAAGCGATACAGCGAAACGGTAAGCGGACATCTTTTTCCAATTTGATTTCCAGAATACTGCCGGAACCGTTCCAGGAATCATAAAGACCGCAGGTCGTATCTTTGGAGAGAACCAGATAGCCACGCCCGGTACGTTCGGAAAGATAGTAGCTTTTATTCCGTTCTCTTTCCTTATTGATGCCATCGTGAAGATTGAAATATTCTTCCAAAGTCATTTTGACCAGAAAAACCAGTGCATTCATATGCGAACTGCAATTTAATGTTTCACGGTAAATCGACTTGAGCAGAGGCGACTGAGAGTTTCCCCTGTCGGCCAGTGCCTTTTTGAGTTCAGATTTCTTATATCCCTGCTGGCGCGCCAGCCAGAGCAGGCTGGCCTCCTCCTGGATCGAATCATCACTGGCATTGTAATGCCCGCCAATAGAATTGGAAGTAAAGTCATAATTCAGATCGCCTGTATCAATGACAAGATCAATCAGAACATCTTCCTTGAGAAAATGCTTCTCCGGATAGCGGATGTAAAACTGATCACGGATCAGTTCACGGATTTCATCCGCATCTGGATTTTCCACTAATTCCGCAACATTTTCATCCTTCAGGACCTGTTTGATGACATTGTCCGCATATTCCCACTCACAGTCGCGATACCACTCGTCGAGCAGTTCCCACAACTTCTCCCTCGGATGGTCGTCATTGCAGATTTTCTTGAGCGTACAGTCATCCAGCGTGTCCCGGTAATCCGCATAGATTTCCTCATAAAACACGCCGTTTTCATCTTTCCAGCAAACTGTGGACAGAGCGTCCCTGATGGCCTCCTTCAATTTGTTTTCTCTTTCCTGATCGTTTTTCATCTTCTTCAGCCTCCTTTTCGTGTTTGTTCACCCCAAAATCCATCTGCTCCAAAAGGCTTTATGCCGGGGCGGATGGATAACAGGCAAACACGAAAATCTTCATTGATTTTTCTGAAAGGCATAGATCATGCCCGATCATGAAATTCTTGCTTACACATATAGTTTTCAACATTTCTAAAGTTGAACTTGTATTTTGTATAAATGGAGATGTTGTATATGGAGGAGAAAATACCAGAAAAAATGTAGCGCAATTTATGATTCGGTGGACAATTCAAATTCAAAGGAAGAAGTTGGAAGCGATATATCATAAGGATTTTTGCAGGAATCTGTTGAAACTTCGGAAACTTTCAGATAAATTCGTTTCCGGTTATGTCATCTATTCCGGAGATTTGACTCCGGAGATAGACGGCATCAAATATCTGAATTTCAAAGAGACTGCATCGGCAGTCAGTTGAGATCAGGGAAGTCGGAGTGTTTTGCAACTGGAATCCATCGGTTCCCATGACACGAAGCCGTCGAAATGCGCCGGACAGCCTTTTCTGCCGCAGGAATAGCATTTTTTGAAGCCGGAATGCTGCTCCATCTCAGCCAATGCTTCCCCGATGCGTTCCGCGCGATCCCATTGTTCCGCGCGTTCCGCTTCCTCATAACGCTGCTCCAGTTCGGCATACCGGCGTTTCCAGACAGCGCGAGCCTTCAGATAGTCTTTGCAAACCTTCATCTTTCACCTCCGATTTCTTCTTTTAAATTCCGCAATGAATTCCGTTTCGGAAACTTCGATGGAGTGCCAATCGCGATCAATCTGACCGCACCGTTCAAGAAGAATCCGGTAGATTTTTCGTTGATCGGCATATTCTTTTCTCCGGTGTATCCGGCTCCAGTAGTTCTGTTCCCGCTTGACCTGCGCCAGATCCCGGCACAGGCTGAAATCCCGGCTGAGAACAGAGATTTTGTTCCCGCTCAGATCGAAATACGCACGATCCGTATTGACAAGCAGATACGGATGCCAATCGTCATTTTTGTCGAATCGCACAATGTTGCGTTTCCGTAATTCATTGAACTCAATTTCTATTTCAATCATTCCCATTTTCATCTCCTTCCGTTCTTGTTTGGGCACAAAAAAGCCGGACTGTTCCGAACGCGTTTCGTTGGAACAATCCGGCAAAACAAACAAAAACCGCTTATTTTGCACAGAAGCCTCCCGGCTTCCCCGCATTGCAGTAGAATTCTTCAAGTTGGTCTTCCCTGTAAAGCGGAATTTTTTCAATGGACCAGCCGCTGTATTTGCTTTCCGCAAGATAGTAACCGTGTCCACCGGAATAGTCCTCACGATGTTCCCAGCCCGCAGGAGCAGTTGCCAGCTTCCGGATTTCCGGAATATCGCTGTTCAACGCAGCCTTGCGCATTTCCGGAAACAAATTCCGCTTGTGTTTTGAAAATGCCAACACCACGGTCCGGACTGTTCGATAGTCGAAGTAATCGGTTTGCAATTCCGAAATGTCTTCATGCTCTACGGCCAGGATCAATGCCACAGGCTTTCCATGTTTTTTGATCGCATCAGCAAAATGTTCCTTGCCGATTTCAGTCAGGCGTTCATTTTCGATCCGGCACTTTTCGGCTTCAAGTGCTTCGGCTCTCTCTTTTTCCAGAAACCGTTTTTCAAGTTCAGCGATCTTCTCTTCCGGCATCAGTCTGCCGGGATAAAAATAGACGCCGATTCCGAAGCGTTCCGCAATCGGTTTGATGAACTGATGACCGGAGACCCGCAGATCATCAATCCAAAGAATCCGGCAGGAAGTACCCCATTTCCCATTCTCCACACGCTCAAGAACAACGCCGTCATATTCATGGGCTGGTCCATCAATCCCCATAACAATCTGTCCCCGTTCCAGACGATGTTCCACGCACGGCTCCATCTTCCCGGTTTTCCAGTTCATGTGCATAACCTGCATGATATAATCCTCCATTTTCAGCGTCCGGAGCGTTCCCGGACAAGTTTGTCGAATGCGCTGTTTGAAATCGTCCGGACATTGGTGTGCAACCCGAACCACGGCTTGAGTCTGGCAAGAGTCCAGATGACGGTTCTGCCGTTCCTGTAAGTCGCAATTGCTCCGACTTCGCGGGAGTAGCGATTCAGGCGATAAAGAAACTCCTTTGCGGTCTTTTCATTGAGATCACCCATTCCGATAGTAAGACTCGCCCAGATCAGACATTCCAACGTATGACCGTCTTTTTCCTGTTTCTTCTGCCAATTCCTGACTTCTCTGATGTTCCAGTTCAATGACATAACAACCTCCTTCCTTACATTGAAAACCGTTTGCCGATCCCTTGATTCCGGAGAGCTTCCCTCTCTTCCTCCGTAAAAAGGAATTCGGGATAGCCGGTTACGCACCCCGAACTCCAGCAGTCGGGACGCTCACGAACCATCTGGAATACATTTCTCTCGGTTTCATTGAGGACACCGTCCTCTGTTGCAAAGATTCCGGAATATTCGGTCAGACTTTGCGTTCCACTTTGCCGCTTCTCCGCCGTAACCAGCAGCACAACTGTTTTGTTTTCTTTACTCATGTTTACACCTTTCTGGAAAGTTATTCTTTCCGCAAGGAACAAGGAAGGCGGGAAAAGCAAATGCGAACGCCGCACCGGAAGGAAAGAATTATCTTTTTCTATTGCCTGAAAAAGAAAGGCCTGGCATCAGCCAGGCTTGCAAATAAACGGGAAAATATGAAAATCCCCCGTGGAAATATTGTTCCATCGGGGGAAGTCATTCTTATTTCAGATTGGAGAATTATTTACCGGAAATGGGGATGAGCTCTTCCAACTGCCGGTTGGGTGTACTGTTTTTTCTGATTTCAGCGATTCTTTCTGCGGAAGCGTGAATTGCTTCAGCAATTTCCTCGCGAATCTGTCTGGCGATTTTTTTGTTGAGTTTTTGCCTGGTCGACATAATAGTGCTCCTTCTTTTGCTTTTGCAACTTAAAGAACAATCGCATGTCATGCGATCCGACACCAATATATTTACAACGAATTGCCGGCAATTTCAAGTCTTAAAAGTGGGCTGTTGACAAATTTTTGATGGTCCACCGGACATTTCAAAATAAATAATCCGGCGAATATGACGATAGAACCAACTTAAAGGAAGTGGTGATAATTCAGTTTCACCCCGACATGAAAGCTCCAGTGAATGATGACTGGTTGTTATGAACTCAATTGTCCCACATTTTCACTTCAAGCGCCTGAAGTTTTTTCCGCAACGCTTTTTTACCCATATTGCGGTAAGCTGCGATTTTTGCAGCCGTCGCAGGGGAAGGAACAACTTTGTCGTGTTCCCATTTGCAAAGATTCGCCCTGTCGACGTTGAGCAGTCGAGCAAAAACAGCCTGAGACAACTGCAGGCGTTTGCGGATGGCTATGATATTGGCTCCTTTCATTCTGGCTTGATGAGATTGGTTGAAGTTGACGGGAATTTCTTTTCTGACAGGAAAAGAGTTTTCCAGAACCGTCAACCGACGTTTGATTTGATCCTGTTGTTCCACCACCTCCCTGCAAAAGTGCCGGATTTCGAGAATAATCAGCTCGTGTATCCTTTCACCGATAGCGATTGCTATATCCTGCATGACAGAACTCCTTTCAAGAGCCATCATGCCGGGGCTCCGAGTTCCACGAACTGTTTGCAGTATAGTTTTAACAACAGGAATGATCAGACATCATATGCTTCTTTCCTCTGTCTCCTTATGCAAAGCGATTATTCTTCTCCAAGGACACTGTATTATAAAGAAAAAACTTTTTCAATAGTTTTAAACCTGTTTATTGTCAGAAAATTCCAGAAAAATCATGGCAACAAAAATTTTTCGATTTTTTTGTTGTGCTATCTTCTCTCAACTGTGCATAAAAATCAATCAGGAATTTTTCAATCAAGAGAAAACCACAATTTGTTTTTGGGGCAAAGTCTGAATAAGCTCAATATCAGTATTTTTTGCTGGCTTAAGTTTTAAACAGACGAACCAACGCGGCAACCAACATTCATCTCCTTCAATGTTGTTTTGCGTTGATGCAACCAGCTTGTAATCAATATATTATAGCAAGAAACACACTATTGAAAGAACTTGTTTCCAGCGTATTTTAGATAATGTCTGCGATGGTCGCAGAACAATTCAAAATCAGAAAGGCCATTATCATGAAAATGCAATTTTTCAGAATGCAGGCAATCCTTGCCAACAAACTCTGCGGACTTGTCAACCTGCTGCAAATGCCATTCACTCAGGACGGATTTGAACCGCTGTATCCGCTGTTGAAATCCAAGAAGCTGGCCGGTTTTCTGGCTACTTATGCCACCATGTGCCGGGCCTGGGCGGTCAACACCGGCATCGACGCTTCTTCGGGACTCGGCTATGTGCAGTGGATCATCATGGCCATCGGTCTGATCTTTACGCTGATCATGGGGATTTCGACCGGATTCGCATTCAAAAACGATGCGGCAAACGCGAAAGCGCAACTGATCGGGACGATCCTGATTCCGGTGCTGTTCGCGATTGTGCTGTACATTTTCAACAAAACGCTCGGCATTTCGCTGAATGCTTCCAGCGGACTGTGAGGCTGACATGATAGAAGAAACACCACTTGCCATACCCCGGAATCCGGCGCAGATACCGGCATCGCAGTTCCGTCTGTCGCGGAATCTGAAAGTGCGCGGCGATGCGATCTACATCATTTTCGGCGGCATCATCGGAGCGGTTTTCCTGTTTTTCGCTTTGATGGATGTCTCGGCAATACTGGCTGTCGCCGTATCATGGATTCCGCTGGCGGCATCCGTCTGGTTCTATTTCCGGTTCGTCCGGGAGAAGCCGCGCTACTATTTCGACTACTGGCTCAACAGCCTGTTCGGAACGGCTCTGCGGCTTAATCCCCGAAAAACAATCCGCCTGAAAGCGAGGGTAAAATGATCCGTTATCCCAATGGCTATATCATTGAAACCGATCCGCCGGAAAATGCGTTCTTCGTCTACGGCGAACTGAACGCTGCCGGATATATCGCTAAAGGCTTCCGGCTGGATGTACCGAATCTCTCCAACGCCGGCTGGCCGCAGAAGAATGAGCTGTATACACACCTGCAATCGTATCTGTCGCGGTTCGACGCTTCAAAACGGCTTCAGTTCCGCTACACCAAGGACTCGAATTACCGGAAGATTCTGGAGAAATACGAATCCGATACGGAGCGTTTGGCGAGTGTGCCGTTCTGTCGGGAATTCAGAAAGCAGACCGCCGCCGAACTTCGGCGTCAGATGGAGGCTCATGACCTCTGGCGGGAGCATCTGATTGTTTACATTTCGCGCCCGGCAAAGGATTTCATATCCGGAGCTTTGGATGTGGAGTCGGAAAAGGCGATGCAACTGTTCCGGGAACGGGTTTCCGCCTGTTTCGAGTCTGAATATCTACTTTTGAAAAGCGCATTCAGTTTTCCTGTTCATAAACTTACGGCACTTGAACTGTTTGCCGAATTTTTCGGTGCGGTGAACAAGTCGCTTGCGGCGGAAGAGATTGATTACGGGAAAATTTTCAGTCCGAATTTCAGCGATATTTACCGGAATGAGTTCAGCGGGCAGGATCATGTGGAGCAGGACCGGGAACGTGAAACCGCCTCCGAGCGGCATTACGGGATGTACGGTGACGGAATGTATCACAACATTCTGGTCATGCGGCAGCTTCCGGGGTTCGACTTGACGCCGTTTTACGGCAATGTCCTGCTGGAGACAAACGTGACGAATTTTTCGGTCACGGTGAATCTGCGTCCGCTGAACAAGGCCAAGACCATTGAGAAGCTGGAATCGCGCCAGGCTTCGGCACAGCGTGATCTGGAAGCCGATCCCTCGGCGATTGCCTATCGTTCCGAAGTCGATGCGTTTGGAAAAATGATTTACCGGATGGGTGCGGGAGAAGATGTGCCGTTTGAAACGGAATATCTGATCCATGTCTGGAACCGGAATCTGGAGGAACTTCAGCAGGAGACGGAGCAACTCCGGCTGGTGGCGACCAATCTGCAATGCGGCATGATGATGCACGATCTGACGGTGCAAGTGGAAGCGCAGTTTCTGAAAACGCTTCCCGGCAATCTCTACTACAGAAAATGGGACCCGCTGTTTACACTGCACCGGTCCTTTGCGGCGATGATTCCGTTTAATTCGACGTTCGTTGGCTGCGAGGACGATTTTCAGGCGATTTTTCAGGGCGATCACCATAATCTTGTTTGTGTCAACGGATTTTACGGCGGCTCTCCGCAGCACGCCGCCACGTTCGGACAGACAGGTTCCGGGAAATCGGTCAATACGCTCGGAGAACTGCTGCAAACATATCCGTTTTACAGCAAGGTTGTGATCATTGAGGAAGGAGCATCCTACCTGATGTTCACCCGGATCGTCGGCGGAGAGTATATCGAAATCGACCTCAACAGCAATCTGACGCTGAATTATTTCGACACCTGCGGTTCTCCGCTCACTGCCAATCAGACGGATTTTGCGACGAATTTCGCAACGGTGATGTGCGGCCAGTCGCAGGATGACGAAATCATTCAGGACCGGGCGGCGATCTTGTCGCATTATGTGATCCGTCTTTATGACGCCTCGTGGCAGGAGTGGTGGAACCACCATATGGAACTGCGGAGCGAAATCGCCCGGATTGCTCTGACGATGGAATGGATGCTTCCGCAGCAGCCTGCGGGAAGCAATACGCAGTTCGACTGTTATGCGGCATTGAAGGAAGCGCTCGCCAAACCACCGGAGAGTCTCACTGTTCCCGAACAGCAGATTCTGAACTATTATCATGATATTCCGAGTGGAAAAATCACGGAATGTATCGTGGAGAATGGTTCTCTGCTCCGGGATATTTCTTACGCCTATATGAGACCGGAGGATATGCCGTATCACTCTCAGCTGGTGGAAATGATCCGTTCGACGCCCGATCCGACGCATCGCCGGGAGGATACCAACCGGATCGCCACACGGCTGGCGCAGTATGCGGTGGAATCCGGACGCGGCGCTCTTTTCGACGGCGTCACCAACATCAATCTCGGAGCGCGGCTGCTGCATTTTGAAATCGGCAAGATGGCAAACGTGTCGCAGAATATCCGGGCGATGGTAGGGATGGTGATCAGCAACCTTGCACAGCAGCAGATCATCAATATGCCGCGCAAGCTGCTGAAGCTCTTTCTATATGAAGAGATGCCGCGAATCATCGCCTCTGTTCCAGGAGCAAGCGGCTTTGTGAAACGTTCCTACGCTCAGCTGCGCAAGAGCAACTGCCGGAGCTGGACGATCACACAGGAGGCCGGTCAGCTCATGGTGCAGGACAAGGAAGGTTCCGATCTGGCGACCATCATCATGGGACAGAGCAAGCAGTATTATCTTCTGAAGAACAAGGACAAGGGGAATATGGAGTTTTTCCGGCGCTTTATCGCGCTGTCCGACGATGCGGTCAACGCCGTGATGAACTTTCCCGCGCCGGAGCATATTCCCGGTCGAAAGTATTCTTCGTATCTCTACTACATCGACAACGGGGAATATCCGTTGGTGGGTGTAGTCCGGCACTATGCCAGTCCGCTGACAATTGCTGTTGCCTCGACCAGCGGAGAAGCGTTTTCCAAACGGGAAGAGGAGTTGCGGCGGCTACGAATCTTGTATCCGGGACTGGATGAGGGACAGCTTCTCATCGAATATGAGAACCGGCAGAGAATCAACAATCCGGCCCTGAAACTGCTGCGGGAGATGCTGAACAGCAGGGATTTCTCCCGCCTGGATGTTCTGCACGAGGAACTGATCCGGCTGAGTCTGCAAAATGCGGGATTCCGTCCCACGGAAATTCCTGAACGAATCCGACATGAACTTGAAACCTTCAACTCAAACAAGGAGTAAAACACATGAAACGACAAAATTTGAAATCCACACTCAAAACACTGCTGGCGGGATTCTGCATCGCTTCCGGCGGGCTGGCATTCGCCGGCAGCGTCACGGTTTCCGGTACGGCGGGAACCAATCCCACCTACATCGTCATTCCGGAGGAGTATGCCGGAAAAGAGGGACAGTTTGTAGCGACGGCGACTTCGAGCAATTCCAGCCCGGTGACGATTGAAGAACCTTATATCAATCAGGATTATGCGTATGTGAAGAAAAGCTGGAAAAACTATGGAGCATTCAATTTTACGCTTGGAACCCCCTCCGGAACATCCTACGTCGGGGGAAGCAAGTCATTGAGTTCGCTGGAAAAGGGAAGCTATATTGTGAGAGTATCCCAGGATGTGACCGCACACAGTGTCACCTACGCATTGTATCGCAGTAACTGGGCTGACACGGAAGCCCAGACTTTTTCCGATCTGAAGTACTATGCGCAAAACGGTACTTTGCCCCCTTCTTCAGGTATTACCCGTGCTCCTACGTATGACGGAGGAGATAATAAAGCAAGTACAACGACAACAGGCGTGACGATCGCCTCCGCTTATATTGTCGTTTACGGAGTCGATGACGGTGGTTCCGGCGGAGAGGTTACGCCTCCCGTGACCGGCGGCGATTCTTCCGGCGGCAGCAATATCGATATCAACATTACAACCGGAACAGATGACGGCGTTTATACCCTGATCAACTCGCTCTTTTCCTATATCTCGGAGATGCAGTCGATTCTTTCGGCTTCCGACGATGCGATCCGCAGTGAGCTTGCGTCTTACATCACCGAACTCCAGACGGCATATCAGGCGGCGGATGCCCAGCTGGCAACAACGATTCAGAATCAGATCAATGCACTGCAGGCGGCAATGTCAACCAGTGTTTCGGATCTGCGGACTTCGCTGGAAAATCAGATTGCCGCATTGCGGAATCAGATGAGTTCTCTGCAGACACAGCAATCCAATCTGCTTTCCGAGTTCCAGACGTTGAAAGGAGAACTGCAGACGGCGATTGCGCAGAATTCCGGCAATATCGCGGCATTGTCCAAAGAGTTGGCGGAAAAGTATGAAGCTCTGGTTGCGGCGAACTCAAATCTGAAAGCCGATTTGCTGGCGGAAATTGCCGAAGTCACCGGCAATTACAAGGAGGCGGATTCCGCGTTGATTGCAGATTATTCCTCGAAACTCGCCTCCTTGCAGACGTTGCTCCAACAGGCGGATTCCGCATTGGCCGACAATATCGCGGCATTGCAGAATGCCTATCAGAATGCGGATGCGACCCTGCGGGAGAATCTGGAGCAGCAGCTTGCCGCCCTGCGTAACGAAATGAGCGCGGAAGATCAGAAAACGCTGGACCGAATCACCGCTTTACAGCAGGAGATGAACAGTGCGGACAACGCCTTGCGCACCGACTATGAAAATAAGATTGCCTTACTGGAAAAAGAGCTCTCCACGGAAGCGTCTGCAATCCGGACGGAGATGAACAATCTCCAGACCAGGTACGAAACCGAGCTTGCGAATGCGAAATCGTCATTGGAGGAACAGATGGCGACCATGCAGGCCCGCCTTGAGGCTGCGGATCAGCAGACTCTGAGTCAGATTTCCGCACTGGAACGGGCAATGAACAATGCCGACGAAGCTCTGCGCGACGATTATGAAAACAAAATCTCCGCATTGGAAAAGGAACTCTCCACGGAAGCATCCGCGATCCGCAAGGAGATGTCCACGCTTCAGACGCAATATGATACAGCTTTAGCCAATGCGAAATCGTCGCTGGAAGAGCAGATGGCGACCATGCAGGCGAATCTGAATGCGGCGGACCGGGAAACGCTGAACAAGCTTTCCTCGCTGGAAACATCCATGAACAACGCGCTTGATCTGCAGCGGCAGGATTATGAGAACCGGATCAATTCCCTGAATCAGATGTTGACTGCGGAAGCATCGGCTCTGCGAACCGAGATGGCGAATCTCTCCAATGCCTATCAGACGGAAATCTCCTACCTCAAGGAAAATCTGGAACAGCAGATTTCCAATCTCAAGGAAACGACGCAGAAAACAACCGATGATCTGCAAAAGCAGATCGACTCTCTGACGGAAAATTACGACCGCCAGATTACAGAGTTGAAGGCCGATTACGATGCCCGGCTTGCCGCATTGGAACGGAAATCCGATGATGCGGATGCGGAGTTGAAAGCCGCTATGGAGGCGTATGTGGAGGCTTTGCGCGAACAGATGACTGTCGCAGACGAGGAAATGCGCGCCGAACTTCAGGCGCAGCTGGATAATCTCTCCGGGGCATTCAATGAGCGGCTGGAAGTGATTTTGCAGGAATACGAGCAGCGGATTGAGAAGGTCAAAGGTCAGATTGAAGATCTGGAAAGCGACACGAAAACGGATCTGATCACGCAGAAAGCGTTGCTGGAACAGGAATGCAGAAATGAGATTGCCAATCTCAACAGGAGTTATGCGGATAAAATCGCTGAACTTCAGAAGAAGCTGTCCGGCGATCCGGAAAATGCCGATCTCTATTATGCCCAAATTGCGGCATTGGAGAAGGAACTGACCTCCAAAATCTCCGAAACGAATCTTTCCTATCAGAAATTGATTCTGGAAATCGACCGTCAGCTTCGCCAGCTTTCGGACAAGAGCGCGACCGAGCTTCTGGCGGAACTGATGGAACTGCAGAACAAGCGCGACATCGTGGAGGCTGCGATCAACAGTTCCGATTATTCGGACAAACTCGCCGCATTGGATGCGGGAAACCGGCAGAATGCCGACGATGCCCATGCGGAACTGGAGGCGAAACTCGCGGAATTGGAAAAACAGCTGGAGGCGCTGAAAGCGGTCGGTGAGCTGTCGATTGACGACATCATCGCAAAAATTCAGGCGGGAGACGCCGCCAATACTGCTGAGATCGAAAATCTCAAAGTGGTCCTGAAACTTTATTGCGACTCCTTGAAAGATGCGCTCGGCGATCGGATCGCGATTCTGGAGGAGACGATTTCCGCTTTGCAGACTGCGCTTCAGGAGCGGATGCAGACTTTGGAGAACCGTCTGACCTACTCCATGATGACGGATGAGGAACTGGCGAAGCAGGAGGAGGAAAAACAGGCCGCGGTCAATTCGCTTGCCAATCAGATTGCCGGAGTTCAGCTTGCCGTTGAACAGGCGAGGAAAGAGGGTAAAGACACCTCCGCATTGGAGGAACAGCTTTCCGCGCTGACCTCCGAATACTATGCGGCACAGAACGATCTTGAAAACATCCGCTACGTGATGGAACTGCGCTCCACCTCGGAACTGGCTCTGCACCGCAAATGGATCAAGGAGTTGCAGGAACTGGTGGCGGCATTGCAGAACACCGTTGCCAAACAGGGCGAAACCATCGCACAGCAGGGGGAAGCGATCAACGGTCTCAAAGAGACGGTTGCAAATCTGGAAAAGGCGTTGCGCGATGAACTTGCGAATCTGAAAGACGAACTCAAGGAGTATGTGGACGGCAATGTCGGCGAATTGAATGCGGAGATTGCCGATCTCCTCGGCCAGGTCGAAACGCTGCGCGACAATGTCGTTACGCTGGCGACCAGTTCCTATTCCGGCTATCACTCCTCGTCCACCGGGAACGGGTATCAGTACAACTATTCCGGCACAAACAAGGATGAAATCAAAGACGACCGTGATCTCCGTACCAGCGACACCACGGCTCTGGATTTTTAACTCAATATCAGGAGGGCTTATATGAAACAGCACAGAAGAATCCTTTCCGCGGTTCTGGCTGCGGGAATCGTTGTTGGTGCGGCCGGATGCAGCACCGTCGGCAATATGGCGACTTCGGAACTGGTGGCGCCGGGGCTTGCCATCGGCGGAGCCAGTCTCGGCGCGTTCGCGGCAAAAGACGAGTCCGACGGCACGCGCCTTGCCGCGACTGCCGGAGGCGGTCTGATCGGCTGGCTGGCCGGGCTTTTCATCACCAAAGGCGTTGATCAGGAAAAGAAAGACGAGTTCCGCACCGGCTATGAGCTTGGGCACTCCAACGCGACCAAATCGCTCTACTGGAATATCCAGGGACTGCATGAGGCGAAAAATCAGCCGGATTCGCAGGTGATCTACTATCAGATCCCTGCCGATTATCCGGCGGACGGAGCGAATCGGACGCCCGGTTCCGTCATGCTTCCGGTCGTTACAGATCGGAGGTGAATATGAGCAGGAAAAAGAAATCTCAAATGCAACAGGAACCCAACCAACGAAATCAGGAATCCCATGAGCAAAAAAAAGAAAAGGAAAACACTCAAGCCCAGGTACAAATCCCGTCGAATGCGCCGGCGACAACCCGGCAGCGGGAATTGCTCCGGCTTGCTGTACAGAGGGAATGGCTTCATCCGAATCCCTTTGCCTGCGATCATGCGAAGTGGAAAAATCTTACGGCCGGTGAGGCGGATCAACTTCTTGCCACGCTCCCGCGGGAACGGCTCGGCATCCTCGAACGGGAACTGAATGAAGAGCAGCGCAGGAGGGCCGAACACGGCATCGCCCGTGCCATCGGACGCGGGCTTGAAGATGTCACAAGACAACTCGGGCATTCGATTGACGGAGGTATTTCATGAAAAAGGCCGCAACACTCATTTTAATCGGGCTGTTGGCATTTCCACTCAGCAGTTTTGCCGCGTATCCGGTGTTCGACGCGACAAACAATCTGCTGGCGACGCTGCAAAAGACGATGGACAGCGCTTTTCAGACGGTTCAGAAAGCGAATATGTCCACTCTGATTCAGCAGGGAAAAGAGGATTTTGCCGAACAGGTCAAAATTTACGAGGAATGCGTCAAACAGTATGAGGAATGTGTCAAAATCTACAAGCAGGCGGTCCGGATGTATGACTGGATCGACACGAATGTCGGCAATGCCCGGAATCTGAAAACGTTTCTCTCCTGCGGCTTTTCCGATGTCAAGAATTTGCAGCAGATGTTCCTGCTGCTGAATACGATTCTGCGGCAGACGGCGACCTCGACCAACCGGAATTACAATTCGACACTTCTGCAACAGGCAGAACGGATCATCGGCAATGATGTCCTGAAATTGTCCGCAGATCGCGGCATTGAGATGCAGAACTATGCGCAGGCATCGGAAAAACTTGCCGATAAAAGCGACGAAATCTCGCAGACCATGCTGACGAAACTGCGCACCAAAGATCAGGTGCTGGAATCCAAAGTCAGCTCCGGCACTGCCGACCTGATGCAGATTGCCCATGCGAATGAACAGGTATCCATATTCATCGCGGAAGAGTTGGCGCGCATGAATACGAACATCTCCTCCATCAACCGGACCGTTGCCAAACAGTTGGAAATCCACGGCCAGGATGAGATGAATCAGGCGCAGGAAGCCGCCGCATACGATCTGCTGGAAAAAGAGGCGATTGAGCGCGGAAGCCGTTACACGAATCAGAAAAATTCGTGGGACCGTATCAACAGTGTTTTCAACAACTGCCGGGTGTTCTGATGATACTTGCAACAACAGTCAATACCAGTATCCGGATCGGAAATACGGCGGTCAATCTGACCTCATCCGCGAATGTCCAGCAGTTGATCGCAACGGCGATGTCGAGCATTCATTACTTTGCGCTGACCGTATCACTGTGCATTTTCCTGCTGGCGATTGTGCGGAATTACACGCTGTTCGGGGAGCATGTCGGAGTCCGGTTCATCGGTTCGCTGCTGGTGGTGCTGGTCATGATCTTTTCCTTCCCGAAGATTTGCGACGCGGTGCAGAATGCCACTTATTCCTACTCACAGGGAACATCCACGACGATGGAAAATATTTTCTGCTGGCTGACGGAACAGAAGCCGAACGCCGGCAAAGATCCATCCGAAAAACAAAGTCTGGCGCAGAAAATCGCCCATTTCCCGGAAAGTATGCTGCATGCGGTTCAGGCGGCGATGTGCAATATTTTCTACGTCAACGGCATTTTCCTCGGCAAGACCATCCGGGACATCGTGTATTTCACCTTCAAGTGTCTCTATAACGGGGCACTCTGCCTGACGCCGATATTTTTTGCGGCGATGCTGATTCCGGAAACGAAACACATCGGCGTCAACTTCATTGTGACGACGGTCGGCATCGCCCTGATGCCGCTCTGTTTTCTGTTCGGGGATTTGTGCAATATCTGGCTGGCGGAACACATGTGGAATGTGCTTGGGCTCGGCAGCAACGGAACGTTCTGGACGCTTGCCAGAAGCGGTCAGGCGCTGTCCGCTCCGGTCGGCACGGTTCTCGGCTACATCGGATTCGGCATCGCCTATGCGCTGATCGCCGGAGTCGTGTATGTGGTTCTGCCGTTTCTCTACATGAAGTTGTTCCGCACCGGCAGTCCCGGTTCGCCGGTCGGCCTGATGGCAACGGCAATCGGGAAAGCGGTCAATGCCGCTGTTGTCGGCGGAAGCATGCTTGCCACGGCAGGGACTGCCGCGCCTGCCGCCGGAGCTGTGACGGGAGGAAGTTCTGCCGCCACCGGAGCCGCCAATGCCGCCAAGAGCGCAGCAAAGGCGACGCAGAGCGGAAGCGGCAGTGCGGCCAAAGGGCTGAACAAAGCCGCACAGGAAATCGACGATGCCGCCAACGCATCGCCGGGAAAGTGAGAGAGCTATGAGTAATCATGAACGATCTGAATTCAACTCCGGGCATGGGGTTCATCAACACACCCCCAATAACCCGAATTTCCATGTCCGGAGTTCTTTTTCCCCGACCGAACAGGTCGGCCGGGAACAGCGCAGCGTGATTCGCTGGAGTCTGCTGCATATCGCGACGGCGGTCTGCCTGATCGTCGGCATTTACTATGGTCGTGAATATATGCGGATGCCGGATCGCGTCATCGTAGTGGATGAGGCGGGAAGCATCTATCGCGGAAGCAGTGAAAACGTGCTCTGCAAAGAGACGGCGGAGAATATCGCCCGGCGCTGTGCGTTTGCGTTTCTCGACCGGAGTTTTGAACACGATCACTGGCAGCTTTGCGAAGCCCTGTTCGGACGTTCCGCGCAGAAGTCGTTGAGCGACATCATCCGGAAAAGCAAAGACGAATTCACAGAACAGAAGATCCGGCAGCTTCCGGAAATCCGGAAAGTGGAACTGCTGCCATTGAGCGATGCGCCGGGACAGTGCCTTGCATTCGTTTACGGGACGCTTCACCGGACGGGCGTCTACATGAAAATCCCGTATTCGCAGAAGTTGAAATTCACGCTCGGACTGCGGCTGGTCTGTTCGCCGGATGAGAAGGCGTTTCCGTTGCGGATTCTGCGCATGACCTACGAGGAGAAATCCATTTTCGACAATAAGACAACCGGAGAGGATGGTGCGAAATGACTTACAAAGGCATCCATGAAATCTTGAAAAAAGCGTTTGTGATCTATGTGCCGCTCTCGCTGCTGACACCGCTTCTGATGTATCAGTGGCGGGACAACAACCGTCTGATTCTGATGGATCGGGCGAACAGTTATCATATCACGGAGTATACCTCCGATCAGCAGCTCCGGCAACTCTATGAGTATCAGGTCAAACAGGCGGTTTTCGCTTTTCTGATGCGCAATCCGAACGGTTTCGACAACCGGGAACTGCTGGATGCGATGTTCGTCGGAACAGCCAGACAGGAAGCGCAGAAGCAGTTCGCATCGGAAGCGGCGCAGTTCAAACAATATAAAATGCACCAGAAACCGGAAGTGCTGAACATCCGGATTCTGCGGGCGGACCGCCGAAGATCGTTTGCGCGGGTGAGCGGACAGTTAATCCGCTACTATGTCACGCCGCACAACGAGCAGCGGACCTTTACATTGGAGTTTGAGCTGAATCTGGAACTTCAGGTCAACTACGATACCGCCAACGGCAGCCGCTATCCGTTCATCATCACCAACATGAAATATGCACAACTGGAACATCAGGAGACTCAGAAATGAAGCTGTTATCATCACTCGCTCTCGCATTTTTTACCGCCGTTACTGTGATGGCGAATGAACCGACGCCGGAGGAGATCCGGCTGCAGAATCAATATATCGAATACCGGTTGATGCAGGGAGAAATTTACCGCATCTGCGTCAAGATGAACGACGGCGTGACCACAATTCAGTTTCCGTCCAGAATTTCGGAAATCGCCGGAAAGAATATCAGCGTCGACGGCAAGGGAACCGATTTTCAGATCGCGGCACAGCCCGGTTCCTATTATTTCAACGTTTCCGCGTTGAAACCGGGCGTTTCCACGACGCTGACCGTCACTTACAACCGCCAACTTTACATTCTCTATCTGATCCAGTCGGACAAGGAGGCGTATGCTTCGGTGGTGTTCGGCAAAAGTTCCGGTAGGCGGAATTTTACAGACAACGTCGTTACCAGCACGCCGAAAGTGACTCCCGCAAGGCTGGTTTCCCTGATCGACATGGCGAAAAAGTATGACGTATTGAAAGAAACTTATCCGGATTCACTCGCAGGCGTGGAGCGGGCGCTTTTCAGGAACCGTTACCGTTGCGGCAAGTATGACATTCATCTTGATGAAGCGATCCGGTTTGAGGAAGAGGACACGGTCATTTTCAAGTTGCGCCTGGTCAATCTGACGGATAATGAGATCAAATATGACAAGCACTCCTTTTCCGCTCATGCGGGAGACGGCGTCTATTACATGAGCGTTTCCGATGCGTCCGGGATCATGCCGCCGAAGTCGGAAACATATGCCTGGTTCGGCATTACCTCCACTCCGCGCGGCGGCCGCAACAACCTCAAGGCCGACAACGACTGGCTGATTGCCCTGACCACACAGGAAATGCACCTTGAAAATATTCAATCCGTCAAAAATGAACTCAAGGAAAAAGAGCGCGTTGAAGCGGAAAAAGCGGCATTGCTGAAAGAACAGGCAAAAAAGGCCGGGAAAAAGATTCAGACTGCGGAACAGCTGATGAAGGAGCTGAAACAGCAGCAGGAGGAGTTCGCCCGCCTGAAAGCGGAAATAGAACGCTCCTTTACAGAAAATCGGCGAAAGCTGGAGGCGGAAAAAGAGGAAACGGCACAAAAACTCCAGAATGCCGTTCAGCTTGAAGAAGATGCCAGAGAAAAGGCAAAGCAGATTCTTGATGATGCCGATCGGCGTCTGAAAGCGGAGATCAAGGCCGCTGAGCTGATTCGTCGGGAACTTGATAAAGAGATTGAGGAACGGAAAGCTCAGAAAGCCGATCTTGAACGGGAAATACAGGAAAAATCGGTCCTCGAAACACAGAATGCCGCAGTGTCCAGTCTTAAATCCATGCGGAAGCAGACGCAGGAAAACGTCCGGGCAATTCAACAGCGAACGGAAGATACGGTCCGCAGATGGAAGCCGTCTGACGGCAACGGAGGAAAATAACCATGACCGGCACTGAACTCGTCAACATCATTAAATCGCCGACATCGAAAATCGTGATGTTCGGCACACTGCTGATAACCGGCGCTCTGATTCTGGTTCCGATGCTGAACCGGAACGAAGATCCGAATTCCATCGTTCAGGAAACGGAGCTCCGGCAGGAAGAAAAGGCGCCGCTGGACATCGGCAGTGATATTCCCCGCTTCAAACTGGATCGGGATTCGGATTCCGGAGCTGCGGCTGAAACGCCGCCTCCGGTCATCGGCGACAACCGTTCGCCCAAACCTGCCTTGCCGAAAGGCAGCGGAAGCACTGCAAGAGAAAACGTCCGTCAAAAACTTGCGGAACGCAGCGAACGGATTCCGCGTGAACGTGATCTGGCCTCAATGCTCGGCATCAAAAAGGATTCGCAGGCGAATGCACGCGGCAACAGTTTTCAATCGCGGATCTTTGTTCTCAGCGCCGCACAGGGAAACGTCGAGGCAAAAGACGATACATTTCTCTCTTCCCGCTATGCTCCATTCGGGCGGCTGCTGGACTGCAAGCTCGTGAATACTCTGGAGTCCAACGTCGATGGCACTCCGCTGATCGCCATTGTCATCAAGGATCTCTGGTGGACCAATGCGCAGGGAGAGCGCAAGCTGATCATTCCCGCAGGAACGGAAGTTCACGGAAAAATGGGCTCGTGCGTCCGCAACCGGATGATGAGCGACGGCAATTTCATATTGGTCTGGCAGATCACTTCCGGTCAGGTCGGCATGGAACTGCAGCTTCAGGGGCGGGTGCTGGAGAAGTCGAATCAGGCGGGCGACAAGAGCAAAGCCACCATTACCGATATGGCGGCGGGGATTCCCGGTCGCGTGATGGGCAACTCCAATCTGAACGAGATGCTCCAATACACAATGGCGTTCGCCCGCGGGCTTTCGGAAGGTTTTGAGACGACCAAGACCTTTGACAACGGTTCAACCATTGTTACTGAAAACGACGGCTCCACGAAGAATGCGCTTGCCAAAGCGTTCGAGACTCTTTCCAACGTCGCGCTGGAAAACATCACGGACAAAATCTCGAAAGAGTCGTATTACATCCGAGTGCCAGCCGGAACGGAGTTTTACCTCTACATTGAGCAGGTGACGGATGTGGAAAAGGCCGCGATTGCGGACACCGTGCTGAACAATCTCGAACAGGTCAAACTTGCCCGGGAACAGAAAAACAACTCCGCCGACTCTTCAGTTGAACGCGCTTCACAGCTTCACGACGCGCTCGGCGGAGTTTTTCCGAAATCACTCCAAAAAGAATTGAAAGGGATTCGTTGAAATGAAACAGAACATGATCGCACTTCTCGCCGGACTCTCCGCTGCCGCTCTGGTCGGCTGTCAGTCAAAACCGGAAACGCCTGAACCGAAGGAATACACCTCCGTGCCGCTCTATATGGCGGGACAGGAAATTCCCGGAGATTCGCAGGAAAAGTATCTGACCAACGCCTCGGTGAAAATGTATTCGGTCGGCCGTCTGGTCGATCCCGGTTCCGGCACCATGCGCGAAGCCGGAACGGTCTACCGGATTGAAACTGCTCCGAAGTGGAATCTGATTCCGCAGCATGACGCCAATCCGGAGAGTTTCGCCAGACGGAAATTGCAGGAACAGTATGCGGATTCGATGCTCGGTCAGATGAACCGTTCGCTTTCCGAAACGCGGGAGGTCAAACATGGGCTTGACACACTTCAGAGGAATATGTCGGAAATCGACCGCAAGCATCAGGTATTGGCAGAGGAAAACCTTCTGCTGAAAAAAGAACTCAAAAAGCAGAATGAGAATACGGTCAGTCTGCTGAACGGAATCAAGAAAATGCAGAAATACATCGAATTGCTGGAACAGCGTCTCAACGACCGCAATACCATGAACTTCGGAGGACAGAAATGAAACAGCGGATTGCTTTTGCCCTGATCATAATCGCCTTTGCCATGAGCGGAGCATTGCATTACAGGGAATACCGGAAGTCTCAGGAAATTTCCGACATACTCCGTATTCAGGCGGAAATCGAGTTCAAACGCACTTCATTGATGGTCGTTTATCAGGAGGTGCTGCAAAGCGTGGTAAAAGAACTTGACACGATGAAACACGGCAGAATCGAAGCGGAAAGTCAGGAGCTTTCCAGGCTGCTTGATTCTCTCCCGGATGAAATCGAACTTCAGGAGGCGCAGCCATGAAACGGATGCTGATCTTTATTGCCGGAACCAAAGGAGGAGTGGGAAAATCCTTTGCCTCCGCGATGCTGGCGGGGGCGGCTGAGGATCTCGGACTTTCTCTGACCGTTTATGATACGGACAATGAGAACCGGACGCTTGCCACGCTGATGAAAGAGCATTGCAGATTTCTGGATGAACAGAAAGAAACGTATCCTCTGGATGAGGTCATCAACAGCCTTTATGGATCATCGCCCGTGACCATCACCATTGTGGATATGAAAGCCGGAACCAGCCGTTCGACGCAGGAATGGTTCTCGTCGGTTCCGTGGGATGCCCTGCGGAAAATTGATGTGGATGTTTACGTGGCAGGCTGTGTGACTTCCGATCCGGATTCCGTCAGGACGTTCGGACCGTGGCTGGAATATTTCCATAACATTGATTTCCCGGTGCATTATCTGCTCATCAAAAACGCGAAGGACGGAGACAACTTTTTTGTCTGCGACTCCCTGCTGGAACCGGGAATGCGGGAAATGGAATTGGATTACAGCGTCTTTTTCATATCACCGATTGAGCAGGAATACATCGGCAAGCTCAATAACAATGACATTCTTCTGCGGGATTATCTGCACGGCAAAGGCCCCAAAACACTTCTGCCGACCATCATGCAGAAATCGCGCCTGCGAAACCATTATTACGCAATCACCGATCAGTTCATTGAGTTTTTCGCTTCCAGAATGGAGGCAAATGAACGGACTGAATCCCGTCAGAAAATTCTGACATCCGTACAAAAACGGATTGCGCTCCGTTCGGGAGTACAACCCGATGAACACGAAAAAGAAGAAACAACAAAATCGAAAGGGAACTGAAGATGGCAAGAATGAAACCGCAAATGACGCCGGAACAGCAGACCGCCTATCGTCAGGCGGTCGCGCAGAAAGTGATCGACTCGATTCCGTATGAAAAATATTGCGCGATCACACCGGAACAGGCCGCAAAACAGATCAAGGCGTGGGAGAAATCCAAAGCTGTCGATTTCAATCAGCCCCCGTCGAATCGCCGCAACGCTCCGGCACCGGAACGGGCGGTGCCGGCGAAAACTCCGGAAGCTCCTTCCGGAGATGGATTGCGCACCCGTCACCAGCTCAACGAGTTTGTCCGGCTAGTCAAAGACGGGCGGCTGAATCCGATTTCCCGCGATAAATGGGCGACGATTTCCTCCAAAGAGATGGGCAAACTCATTTACATCGGGCAGCAGCGCGAGAAAAACGGCGAGCTTGCTCCGGCACGGGATCAGCAGGATCAGGGGAAAGAACCGGAAAAGCAGGCGAAGGCTCCCCGGAACAGAGCGCCGCGTCCCCGTTCACGCGGCAATGATCTGGATATGTGAGTCCGGTGAAAGGAGAGATACGGTATGGCGGAACCGTTCAATTTTGAGTTGATTCTCATGGATTTTCTGAAATATATGCCGGAAGCGAAACGGCACGACTACGAGCTGATGCTCCGGCGTTGCAATTTCAGCGATCCCGCTGATCCGATGTTTCCCGTCATGCTGTTTCTTCTGTTCTTTCAGGATAATCTCGCCGACCGGATGGAGGAGTTGACGGAAGAAGTGAAAGCGCAGAAAATGATTCCACCGACGGAACACGCTGCTGTTGCGCCGGAACGGAAATCCTGCAGGAAAATCGTGGTTACGGTTCTGCTAGCAGTTCAACTGATGTTGACCGTTTTCGGCGTTTTCTGCCTGACGTTCCGGGATTTTCCAAGTCAACCAATCATGAATCCCGCCCTTTCGCATTCCAGCGAGATTCAGAAAATCAACCGCTATTGGGATGCGAAACTGCAATATGCACAGAAAGGAAATTTTTGTATGAACCGGCTTGATCTGATTCCCGAAACGGAATTCATGGGAGCTGTTTTGCTGATTCTCATTTTTTTCCTGGGGCTGATGGCGCTTCAAATCATCTGGCTTGTTCTGACCGTTCGCGGTCTGCGCAACAGCGAGAAACGGTTGGATGAAGCGACCGGACGGCTGCATCGCAACCTCACGCAGCAGAAGAAAACGGAGGAACTCATGGCGTTCCTGAACGGTCCGCCGCCTCCGGTTCCGCCGAATACGCCGCTTCCCGACCTCACGGTTCCGGCTTCAGTTCCAGTTCCGAAGCAGCCTCCCGTTGCCGATGACACGGCATGGAACAAGAAAGAAGCGGAAGAGGAACCAGTCCCGGAATCGCCGGAACAGAGCGAATCGGCAGAAGGGAAAACCTCATAGAAGGAGTTGAAGAATGTCCATCATGACCGAAGATCAGGTGAAACTCCTGCACAAATTACAGATGGCGGAAATCCCCGCATTCAAAAACATCAATCCGCTGACTCTTCAGGAGGACGAGGCGCGCGATCTGTTCCGCATGAATCTGCCGCCTTTGGAGTGGATCAATGCGGCAGCGCAAAATGAAAAGCATGAACTCATCGAAAAGCGTTTTATCGGCGTTTCCGAGAACAACTGCCGTGAGCAGATGAAGGATTGGCTGGAGAAAGAGAATCTGACTTTGCTTCAGCAGCCGAATCCGCAGTTCGGCGCGGGAGAAGCATGGCTGGAATATTTCTCCCAGCCGCTCAAGTCCGTCAACTTCAAAGCATTGAGCGATCATTTTGATCGCTGGGAAATCCCGATACCCAGGATTCCGGTTTCGAAGGATCAGCAGGAGGTACTCCGGCATAAGGCGCCGGTTCCTGCGCAGGAGATTTATACCCGTCTGGATGCCGAAGAACTCAAACAGGAGTTACAGAAATTGCGCAGCGGCAAAAGCGTTTCCGAAGGGATTCAATTCGGATTCGCTCCCGGTGATGTCGGAACCTTTGAAGAAGACACTACGTTCCATACCTTCCTTTCACCCCTGAGTGCTCCGTCCGTCAAGGAATGGGAACGGCTTGCCAGGAGTCTCCCGGTGGAAGAACTGGTCGGACAGGTGCAGGTCGATACCGTTTTGTCGGATGTGGAACGCAAACCCTATTATGCACTCCTGTCGCCGGAGGAGTTGCAGACGGAAATCGAATATTTTCAGGCGAACGGCGAGTTCCGTAACGGGATTGAAATCGGTTATGCGTCAGGCGGCAAGCCGAAGGCGGAAAAATCCGTCGAGCCGCTCGTCACGGAACTTTCCGATGAGGAGCTGGACCAGCTGGAAGCCGGAACGTTTGCGGATCGGAGCAAACTGCGCGGGCAGAAGCTGCTCGGTTTTTCCAAAGCGCAGGAGATTCCGGTGTTCCGGCGAATGAGTCCGGAAGAACTGCAAAAAGAGCTCGACTTATTTGCGGAAAGCGGTAAATTTTCCAGTCCGGATATTTCTGTCGGGCATGTTCCGGAGCGGGAAACGCATAAGAAAGAGTTCCATCGTCCGTTGGTCCCGCTGTCCGAAAAAGACCTGTCCGATCTTGCTGCGGGCAAGACAATCCGCAATCAGGACATCCTGCTTGCGCAGAAATTGGTCTGCCGGACGCCGCTGATACCCGGAACTCCGGTCTATGAAAAGAAATTTTCCGCTTTGGAACTGGCTTTTGATGACTGTCCGCAGAAACGCCTTGAAATCTACGCTCAATACCGCAAGGAACAGGATGAACGGGCGTTGAATAAGGTCACACCGGAACTGCGGGCACAGATCAAGGCATTGCAGGAGTCCGGCAAAGGACCGAAAATCGACCGGGAGAATTATCTTGCCTTTACGCGCAAAGACGCGGAAACATACATCCGGGAGCATGAGAAAAATCCAGAGAACACCTTTACGCCGACTGTATATCCCAGGCGGGCGGTTCCGAAGAATGAAGCGTTTCCGCAGTTCAAAAAATCCAATCTGTTCTCCCAGCCTCAAGCCGATTACCTGCAGCGCTCCATTCTCCGCGATCTCGCGGCGGAAGGGCATATTGCTTCTCCTGAAACCGTGGGGGAGTTTCTGGAGAAGCTGGAATTCATAACCGATGCGCAGGCAAAGGAATTGATCAAACCGCATCTTGGCAAATCCGCGGGAACCGGTCTCCTGAACCAGTGCCGCGCCTACATGGAAAGCGGCAAGATTTTCAATGAAAAAGAAATCAAAACCATCGCCGATGTACAGCGGCTTTATCAGGTGAATCGTGGAATGGATTTTGACAAGAAAGCCGCGCTGAAAGATCTGATCGAAGGCGGTTACATCCAGTCCAACGATGCTCTGGCAAAAATCAAATTTACCACCGAGTTACAGGATGACGCCCTGATCGCCAAATACAGCGATGCTAGAATCGGCAGGAATCTGCGCGCCCGGATCAATGACTTGATCGACGAGGCAAAAATCGGGCAGATTGCGGATGAGGATTTTCAGCAGATGAGCATTTCCAAAGGAATGCAGATTATTGCCGCCAATGCGGAAATTGAACGCTACAAACATCCGATGGCAACGCCGGGACAGATTGTTCTGTTGCAGAAAATGGAACAGCGCGGTCAGATTGACCTGCATAAAATCGACCTGACCAGGTTGCGCTTCCGGACCGCCGACCAGTGGATCAAGCAGAACATCAACAATCCCGCGCGGAATACGTACAATCCCGAGGCTCCGGCGACCACAAAACAGAGAGGTCTTTTAACGCTGCTGGTCAGAGAGAAGCTGATCAAAAACATTCCGTATCCGGAGTGGCGGGATATGACGGTCGATCAGGCGTCGAAGCGAATCTCCTCCGTTCCGCCCCGGCTTTTACAGCAGGCGATAGAAAGGCAAAATGCTCCGCAGCGAAATGTTTCGCCTCGCCAGAGAACCTCAATGGAACGGTGAATTGGAGAAAACGGCATGAAGATGAGTCCGATGCAGAAGTATGCGATGCGCCTTTTGATCGCGAGCGGACAGGTACGGCTTCCTGATCGCAATGCCTGGTCGCAGTTGACCTCGGAAACGGCGGTGGAACAGTTGCGGCGGTTCGGCGGAGTTCAGGCCATTCTCAGGAATACCGTTTTGCCGCAGCGGAGCTCATCCGCAGGAGAATCGCGGCTTCCCGCCTCGAAATCCTTTCCGTTTTCTCCGAAGAAATCTGAATTTGAACGCTGAAAAGGATTTCCGGCATGGCTATGAAAAAAAGCATTCTTGATGAAATCATCTTAAATATCGAAGGCAATCCGTGGACGGTTCGCGACGCCTGTACCGGCTGCATCGTGTTCGGCATGACCGGTTCCGGAAAAAGTTCCGGACCGCTTTACAAGATCGCACATAAATTCCTGACGCTCGGTTACGGCGGCGTGGTGTTCTGCGCCAAGCCGGATGAAGCCGACACCTGGAAAAAATATGCCGCGAAAGCCCATCTGGACGATGATCCGCGCAAGCCGAACCGGACCGGGGATCTGCTCTTTTTGAGTCAGCAGACCTTCAACTATCTCGACAGTGAGGCGAAACGTGCCGGACGCGGCGGCGGTCAGGTCGAGAATCTTGTCAATCTCTATCTGGAAATCGTCAATATGGGCAAGGACAAGCGCAATTCCGGCGGCGGCAACGAGGAGTATTGGAATAATGCCGTCAAGCAGTTGTTGCGCAACTCCATCACGATTCTGCAAATGGCAAAACAGCCGATCAACATTGAAAACATCCATCAGATTATTGTTTCCGCGCCTTCGGCTTCCACGGAAACACTGGAAGAAAAAGGCTATTGCGCCGATCTTCTGGACATGAATATCCCGGAGGAGTTTCGGCAAACACCGGAATACGAAATCGCACGCACCTTTTTCTATGAGGAATTCGCCTACCTTGATGAACGGACCCGCTCCAACACGATTTCCTCCTTTTCCGTCGCCGCAGACTCCATGCAGCGCGGTGAACTGGCACGCTGTTTTTCCGCCGAACAATCGACGCTTCAACTGGAAGACCTCTATCGCAAGGGGAAAATCCTGATTGTCGATTATGATGTCAAATCCTGGGGCCGGATCGGGCAATACGCCGCCGGCATCATCAAATACTGCTTTGAGTCCATGATCGAGCGTCGGGAAGACATTGCCGACGACAATGCCCCGCCTGTCTTTTTATGGGCGGATGAATGCCAGTTCTTCAGTCTTGAATACGATCAGAAGTTTCAGACGACCGCCCGTTCCAGCCGGACGCTGACCATGTATGCAACTCAGAATCTCGGCAACCTCTATGACGGTTACGGCAAGGAAAAAGCCTCCTCGCTTCTCGGCAATCTGGGCACAAAATTCTTTTGTCAGAACGGCGAATTCGAGACGAACGAATGGGCTTCCAAGTCCATCGGACAGGAGATCATCATCCGTCAGTCCAAGACCTACGGCGATTCCAAATCATCGTCGATGAAAGGCGACGACAACAAGTCGCTGTCCTATTCTGAAGGCTACAACGAACAGAAAGACTATCGCGTTGATCCAGCTGATTTTTCCACGCTCCAGACCGGCGGACCGCGCGGTCAATGCAAAGTCGGGTTCATTTTCTGGCAGTCGGGACGGATTCTGAACAACGGCAATGTATTTGTCCGTTCCACCATCGAGCAGGAATGCCGCCGTGTCTGCGGTGCCAAAATCGTGCGGCATTGTCCGAAAGTTCCGACCATCGGCAAAGGCGAATACATCGGTGAATATCGGATTTTGCTGCCGAATGATTATTTCTGCTTCATCGCGTTTCTGCTGTCACTGGGGTTTCCTCTGACTGGATTTTTTCTCGTGCTTACGAACCGGGATATTCTCATCGGCTATTTCAATGACGTTTTCTATTGTTGCGTCAGCACGCTCTGTTTTTACATGTGGAGCGTGGTTCTGGATATTTTCTGCGCCTGCCTGAACAGGATTCCGGCGATTCTCAAGGCTCTGTTTTCCGGCAGGCCTCGCAGGGAGCAGAAGTATCTGAAAGCCGTCATCTGGCAGGACGCGGTTCTCGGCTACTACGCGATCTGCGTCGGCATGACGCTCTGGTTTCAATATCATCTTTTCGACTTCAAGCAGCTTGGAATTGTACTGGCATGGTGGACGGGACTCTGCATGTTCTTCCGCTTCCTGCGCTCTTCCGGCAAACAACCAATCAAACCATAGTGAGGTAAAATATGTTCAAATCCACAAAAGAAGCAATGCAGTTTCTGAACGGTCTCAAGCCGTATCTGAAATCACGGATCATCGGGCAGGATCATGTGATCGATGCCATTTCGGAGAAGCTCCGGTACTGGTATCTGGGAATCAGCAATCCGAACAGGCCGACGGTCTTTTTCTTCCTCGGACCGACCGGAACCGGTAAAACTGAAATCATCCGGGAGACGATTCATTATCTCTATGGCGATGAAGAGGAGAAACTCCTGCGGCTGGATATGTCCGAGTTCGGCGAAACTGCCGGTGCCGATGTCGGCAAAAAGCTGGTCGGTTATACCGAAAAGGAGCCGGGACGGCTGTATGATTTTCTGGAAAAGAATACGGAGGGAGCAATCCTCTACGATGAATTTGAAAAAGCGCACAAGGATATGGCGAAATACATGCTCCAGCAGATCGACGCCGGGCGTGTCACGCTCTGGAACAACAAGACCTACGATATTTCCCGTTTCCTGCTCTTTTTCACCTCAAATGTCGGCGCGGAAATCTTTCAGGGAAACACGCATCTTTCGATGGCGCGCAAAACGGAAGCCGCCTGCCAGCGGCTCGTGATGATGTTCAATTCACCGGAATTTGTTGCCCGCTTCGGTAAATTCGGCTACGGGATTTTCGCCTTCAACAGTCTCAAACCGGAACATCTGCGTCTGATCACCCGCAAATTCATTGACGACAAGCTCCAATATTTCCGGACAATCCGGGAAACACAGCAGGATCGTCCCGGCTTCTTCCTGCCGGAAAACATGAACGTCCTCGGCTACTCACCCGAAGTTGTGGATTTTGCTCTTTTGCAGACCAATACCACCAAGAACGGCGCCCGCGAGATCCGCGATATTGTCGAACGTATGCTCAATCAGGCATATGATCTTGCACTGGTTCGTGATCCCAGCGGGAAAAATATGACCGGCTATCTCAATGTCGCCCCCGTTATGGAGAATGAAATTCCCCGTGAAGCCGTTGTCCTGCAGCATGAGATACCCGCGAACTGCACTCGCATTATATCGGATTGAGGAGGTATTTATGGTAAAAATCATTGAACGCATCACGTATCGTGATGATGACACGCTGGAAAATACCGACAGGAAAATTGAGATTCCGGGCAGAGTTGTCGGCAGCCAAATGGTTGCCGGTGTCCTGAATATCATGGGATGGCATCTGGTCATGATTGACCGGGAGCATCTCACCAGCGTTCAAATTGATGGTGAGAACGAAAACGACCTGCTGGAACTGAAAAGGCTGCTGGAAAAAACAACCATGAAAATTTCCATTCAGGTCAACTTGAATCTTCCGGATTTCTGAATTGCAGAAAAAAGATTGCCTTTGAATCAAATTTTACTGTTCCAAACAACTCTTAACGGTAGGTATTTAGGTTAAAACTTTCCCGGGCTGTCGATCCGGGAAAGTTTTTTCCGGCTTCTATTGGCTGACGATGCGCAAGTTGCCAAAATCCGCCAGCTCCGCTTGGGTTCCAGTAAAATAGGTCACAGTAATTTGTGTATTTTTATCTATGACACACTTCTTCGTTCCTTTATTGAGCAAAGACATTTCCCATTTGGGCATCCAGAGGCGGTTTGTGGAACGGATACGCGGTAAAGTCACATTCCCGTAGAGAGTATTGAACTCCACCCGGTCAGCATAACTCGTTGCAGTAATTTGAGCGTCATTCAACAACCTTTCATAGATGCCTTGCGGAAGATTCTTGTTCGCAAGATCATTGAACTGATCTGCAAGAACATTCTTTTCCAAATCTTGCAGAGTCTCATCATTCAGGTTGCTGCTTTTCAAAAGAGTTACTTTTTTCAGTAATTCACAACGCCTTGCTTTGTTTCGCGTCAGCAGATTGCGTAACTGCTCCTCCGTGGCAAGACCATCCAGAAACATTTCATGGAGCTGCTCCTCTTTGATTGCCAGATTTTTCAGTTCCACATCATACTTTGCCAACTCATTTTTATCGTTCAAAAGCTCAACAGCTTTCCTATGACGTTCAATCAACGCAATGGAAAGCAGCGGATAGATGGCATCATAAAGAGCTGGTTCTCCACGCAATCCCGATTCAAAACGGATTCGGCTATTCCGGCAATTGGCATGATTACGGTCAAGCGTTCGTTTATTGCAGGTATAGTAAATTTTTCCATGTTCCAATAGACATATCAATTTGCTGCCGCATTCTCCGCAGTAGAGTTTACCGGACAATGGAAGCCAGTGCTTTTTGGCTTTCACATGATAATCGGCCCGTTTGTGTGAAATGATCTTCTGCACTTCCTGCCACTGCTCGAAAGAGATGAACTCCTGACCGGTAATCTGCACGTTTTTAATCAATTCGCCCTGACTGTTATACTGGTAGCCGCAATAAATCGGCTGTTTTGCAATGGCATAAATGGAGCTTTCATAGAAAAAGATCTCTTTCCCCCAGCGTTCATTGCAATCACGGATGATTGCCCGGTAAGGACGATAGGCGCAGATATTGTCATAGATGAAACGGATGATTTCCACCCATTCTGGAATCACCTCGATTTTTCCGTTGCCAAGATAGCGAATCCCGTGCATCTTGGCATCGCTGCAAAGTCTGCCACTATCTTTCTTGATCCGGAAAGCATTGATGCTGTTCTGGCGCTTTTTCTGCAAATCCTCATAGAGAATCTGATTTTTGATCAAGGTAATTAACTGCTGGTCAAATTTGCTCAGGTCAATCGCTCCGCCTTGAACCTGCAGAACCTTCACTTCATTTTCTTTCAGAAGCTGATTGATATGCCCCTCCAGAAAACTCCCGTTGATCGGACGGTACAGTCGGGTCAATTCATTAACCAGCACAAAATCAACCTCAGAAAGTTTTTGCAGAACCTGACATAGCCCCAACCGGAAATCTTTCTTGGAACTTTGGTTGAGAACCCATTTCATATATGCTTTGTCAAGCCGGGCAATTTCCTCCGCACCCACAGGATAAGTCTCGCCGCTGGTGTTCAGGTCTTTATAAATGCCAATGACCTCAAGTTTTTCTTTTGCCGCCAGTTTCTTGCAGTTGGCAATCTGCGCCTCCACTGACTCCGAAAAATCATCCTTCCCGCTGCTCTGCCGTGCATAAATCAGTGCTTTCATTGTTTTTGCTCCTCATTCTACTTGTTTTAATATACACTATATTGTATATTTAACAAGTGGTCATAGTAGTGATCGCTATCATCGCCATTCTGGCGGCGATGCTGCTGCCAGCACTGAACAAGGCACGCGCCCGGGCGCACGCGATCAGCTGCACCTCAAACCTGAAGCAGCTGAACCTGGCAATGTCGTTTTATTCCAGCACCTTCGACGGCTGGGGAAGAATATACAGCGGCACAGAAGATGAATTCTACACTCGCTACTTTTTCGGCCCGATCTACGCGCCCCGCGACCGCCATACGCTGATCCCCTATATCAACAGCGGAGCAACCATCGATCTGGACGCCCTCTCCACCTCCGACGTCATCGGCATCGCCCGCTGTCCTTCGGGCCGGCGGGACGGCACCGGCGTAACCGCTCCCAATGATGAGAATCTGCCCAACGCCAGCTACTCCCTGAATACCTATCTGAATTATCAGCTCAGCAGTTCCGGAGGAGCCCCCAATGCCCGTTACGGCAAGATCTCCCGGGTGAAAAAACCGTCGCAACGCATGTTGATCACCGAAAGCTCCAGCACCAGCATCATCGGGACAACCGATAATAAAATCTCCCGCCCGCTCAATATGTACAACGGAGACTTCATTCCCCGGCGGCACAACAACGGCGCCAACGTCGCATTCGTCGACGGTCACGTCAGCTGGCTGAGCCACGCGGAACTGCTTTCCATCAAATCCGGCAGTACCGGAGCAAAAAATCTGCCGTATCCCTTCTGGCACGATGCGGACAGCTGGTAAGAAAAAGAGGATCCTCCCTATGAAAATACAACTTCTCTCTCTTTTGTTTGCCGCCGCGCTCTTCCATGCAGACGCTGTGACTCCGCCCGATTTCGACTGGCAGAAACCGGGTTCTGCGGCCGATTCCCGGCTCCGTCAGTTTCAGGCGGACGGCAACATGGTCAGACGTCCGCTGCCGACGGTGCCGGATGACCAGTTGAAAAAACAGGTGATCCAACTGGACGGCAAGAGCATGCTGGCAATTCCGTTCCGCCATGATGGCGCCCAGACGGTGCGGGTGCTGGTCCGCTATCCGGCACAGCCGGTTGGAGCAATCATCTCCCGCCACCGCACGGAAGACGGCCGGCGCGGCTTCGAGATGGGTTTCGGCTCACAAAATCCGTATGAACTTGACGGCCATAAGCCCGCCGGACAGGTTTCCGCCGGGCAACGGGACTCCATACGCCCCGTCTTCGGCAAAAATGCCCCGGAATTCAAGCCCGGGCAGTGGTATGAATGCATTCTTCGCTTCTCCCCCGGAGAAATGCTGACTCTGGCAATCCGCGACCGGCAGAACGGCAACGTGCTCTACCTCGGTCAGACGGAATGTTCCGGCGTGGAGGCAATCATTCCTGAGGCGGGAGACGGTCTCCTCGGCATCGGAGGCCGCCGGAACAACAGCAAAAACTGTTCCATGCTCGCCCCCGCGGGCACCCGGATTGGAGGCATCTCCGTGTGGAAAGAGGCGCTCTCCGACGAGGAACTCGGCCTGACCGGCAACGGCTCCTCTGCGGCGCACAACCCGACCCCGGTGACCCGCTATGTGAACGGTGCCACCGGTGACGACCGGAACGACGGCTTGTCGAAGGAGAAGCCGTTGCGCACCATTCAGCGCGCGGCCGATCTGGTCAATCCCGGCGACACGGTCCGGATTGCTCCGGGGGTCTATTTCGAGACGGTGGATCTGACGCGGGGCGGTACGGCGGCACAACCGGTCACCTTTCTGGCCGACGGCAAACCCGGCAGCGTGATTCTGACCGCCGCCGAGCAGGCAATCCGGGAGAAAACGGTGAAGTTTCAGCTGGAAGACAAGGCGCTCGGCATCTACAGCGCCCCCTGCACTCGCGCCCCGTCACGGGTGCTCTATTCCAACATCGACCTCTACCCCTACACCACGATGGAAGGGCTGAAAACCTTTCAGATCAAAAACGGTTATCCCGCCCCGGAGAACGGATTCTATTTCGATGAACCGTCGAAAAAACTATACGTGCGGCTCCACCCCTCCGGCCGTTACGGCTCGACCGACCCGAACGATCACGTCATTGCAGTTTCGCCGCCGTTCGCTCCGGGCTACAACGGGCACCACATCTACCGGAAACAGGATGCGAATTTCTTCATTTCCCTCCGGAAACCAACTCATGTGATCCTCTCCGGCTTCACCTTTGAGACGCCCGGTTCGGCGGGCGTGGTCACCGGCGGCAGCAACGTCGTGGTGCGCGACAGCTTCTTCAAAGGATGCCGCGCCGGGGTCTGGGGATTCGGCGGAGCGGAGGCGGTTTTCGTTGAGAACTGCCATTACGATCAGGCATCCACCTACGACGACGTGCTCGACACCATTGCCAAATGGGGCAAGACCGACATTCAGAAGAAACATTTCTTCTATTTCTGGGCCCGCAAAGGAGTGAACGCCGACACCGTGAAGATGAAAAATTACGAGACCGGCATCGTCGGCGGAGTTGCCAAAAACTGGCACGTCCGCAACAACGTGGTCGAAAACAGCTTTGAGGGAATGTCCTGCTGGTGCGTCGACTGGGCGAAACACTTTCAGGTCTACGGCAACCTCTTCCGCCGGATCGTCGACAACGCGGTTGAAACCGAGAACCACGCGAGCGATATGCGGATTTTCAACAACTATTTTGAAGATATTTTCGAACCGCTCTCCTGGCAGCCGCTCGGCGGAAAACCGTGGCCGGGGCCGATCTACATCTACCGTAACATCGTGACCTGCACGCCGGCATTCCAGAAGCTGGCAGACAGCCTGAATCCGGAAAAATTCCGGCCCGGCGTCTTCAAGATCGGCGTCTCCGGGAGCAACTGGAAACACAAGGAAATGGGCGGTCTCGACGTCGATCAGATTGCGGCGCTGGTCTCCAAACGGTTCGTCATGGCGCCCGACCCGGGCTTTCTGGTCTTCAACAACACGCTGATCTGGCCCTACGGGAATCTTTTCACCACGCCGCAGCCGGTTCTCGGCCGCGCCATCCGCGACTTCGTCAACTTCCGCTACGTCAACAATATCTTCGCGGTCGACCGGATGCACAAACTCGCGAAGTGGCGCGGCAGTCTCTTCGAATTCTACGCCAATCTGGAGGTGGGGAACGACGCGAAAAATCCGCATCTCGGCATCATCGCCGGTGACGGCGGCCTCCGGGCCGATTCCCTGAAACAGGCCGGAGTGAATGAAAAGTTCCAGCTTACCGGGAACAGCATCGCCCGCGGCAAAGGGATCCTCGCCTTCGAAGAGCCGGACGCCTCCGTCGATCTCGGGGCGGTTCCCGCCGGCAGTGAGTTCCGGATTGTCGCCGGGCCGGGGACCGCGGTGGATCTGGCGAAACTCTCCCTCTTTGCCCGCAAGGTGTTCTATCACCCGACGCTGATCCGCACCGCCGGGCCGGAACCGGGGCGCTGGGGCGTCTGGTCCGACGCCGATCTGGTCTCCCTCCCGCTCGGCCGGACGAAAACCGCTCCGCGCGGCGCCCGCTTCCAATTCCGGCTCACCGAGAAAGAGGCCGTCACCACGCTTCTGCGGAAAGGCGGATTTTCCATCCGGATTCTGACACAGAATGCGGCAAGTCAGCTCAAAGTCGCCAACGGCAAAGAGAGCGTCGAATTTCCGCTCGGCACTCCGTCGCGGGATCGCTGGCTGACTCTGGAGGTCGGGTTTGCCGACGGCAAAGTCACCGCCGTGCTCGACGGAACCGCGTTCAAACCGGCCGGCTCCGACACCCTGCCCTCCCCCCGGAACGGCGGAACCTGGTACACCGCCATCGGCAAGAATCCGGTCTACGACGTCGAACTTCTGCCGTAAGACTGCTCCTCGCTGCGGCAGGAAAACCCGGCGGTGCAAGCCGCCGGGTCATGGAGCGACAAACGCGAACTTCTCCACATCCACAATGCCACGGTCGGTGATCCGGAGAGACGGGATCACCGGCAATGGCAGAAAGGCCAGCTGAAGAAACGGCGTCTCCAGCGGGCAGCCGGTCGCCTTCACCGCCGCATGAATCCGCCGCAGTTCCTCCGCCACGGTTTCGAAATCGTGGCAGGAGAGCAACCCGCCCACCGGCAACGGCAGAAGGTCGAGCACCCGGCCGTTGACGGCGACGGAAAATCCGCCCCCCGTCTCCCGCAGAGCATTCACCGCCAGCGCCATATCCTCCTCCGATACGCCGACCGTGCAGAGATTGTGGCTGTCATGTCCGACGCTCGAGGCAATCGCGCCGGATTTCATGCCGAACCCCTTGACAAATCCCACTGCGATATTGCCGTTCCGGCCGTGGCGCTCCAGCACGGCGATTTTTGCGATATCCTCCTGCGGCAGGCACGGTTTGCATCCTTCGACGAGGGGGAGATCCCGCTCCAGAAAATCGGTGAGCAGAGAGAGAGGCCGGATACCGATCACCGGCGTCCGCGACCGCGTCGAATGCACCCGGAACTGTTCGGCCGAAACCTCGCCGCACCGGATGGTATTCAGAAACTGCGATGGATCCGGCGGCACTCCCCGCGCGGCGAACCGCTGTTCATCGACCACCACGCCGTCTTTCAGAACCTTCGCCACCTGACAGCGCTCCAGATCGGAGAGCAGAACCAAATCAGCCCGGCGGCCCGGCACGATCAGCCCCCGGTCGGAGAGTCCGAAATGAACCGCGGGCGACCAGCAGGCCACCCGGTAGACCGCCAGCGGGTCGGCGCCGCCGGAGATCGCGCGGGCGATGAGGTGGTCCAGATGGCCGGTTTCCGCAATGTCCAGCGGATTGCGGTCGTCGGTGCAGAAGCAGAGGAAGGGGGAGTTGCCCACCGTGATCAGCGGCAGAAGCGCATCCAGATTGCGCGCGACCGACCCTTCGCGGATCAGAACCTGCATCCCCCGCGCGAGCTTCTCCTCCGCCTCGGCCAGCGAGTGGGATTCATGGCAGTTCCGGACGCCGGCGGCGAGGCAGGCGTCGAGCGCCTTTCCGATCAGCTGCGGACAGTGGCCGTCGACCCGGTTGCGGAAGAGCTCCAGCTTCGCCAGCACCTCCGGATCTTCCGTCAGGATGCCGGGCACATTCATGAATTCGGCAAGTCCGCAGGAGAGCGGCTCGGCGGCATAGCGGCGCAGCTCCTCCGCGCCGAGCACCGCGCCGGCGGTCTCCAGCGACGTGGAGGGAACGCAGGAACAGATCTGAATGCGAAGATCCATGCACATCCGCCGGGCGCACTCCAGAAAATAGTCGATCGCCCGGGTTCCCGCGACATTCGCCAATTCGTGCGGGTCGCAGATCGCCGTGGTGACGCCGTGCGGCAGTACGCAGCGTTCGAATTCAAACGGCGTGACCATGGAGGACTCCACATGGACATGCGCATCGATGAATCCCGGCACGGCAGTAAGTCCGGTGCCGTCCAGTTCGCGCTCCCCGCGATAAGGGCCGCCGACTCCGGCAATGCGGTCGCCGCAGAGGGCGATGTCGCCCCGCTGGATTTTCCCCGTGATCAGATTGAAGATGGAGACGTTCCGGATCACCAGCGAAGCGGGCTTCTTCCCCTGCGCCTGTGCGATCATCTCCGCCAGATTGTTCCGCTCTGCTCTCATGACAGCTTCATTCCTCCGGAAAACAGCAAAAAAAGTTTCACCCGGTTACAATATCACCCGCACGCCTCCAATTCAACTGGCCACCGACTTGCGGAACCGGCGCAGTGCGATGAAGAAATAGACGCCCCCCAGCAGGAACATCTGCACGAAACTCTTCCAGATCAGACCGAAATCCGCTCCGCGGAAGAGAATCGCCTTGCTGATCTCCACAAAATAGGTGGTCGGCGCAAACCGCATGATGAACTGAATGATCTCCGGCATGTTCGCCTGCGAGGTCGTCCCGCCGGAGAGAATCTGCATCGGCATCAGCACCAGAATCATCAGAATCCCCAGCTGCGGCATGTCGCGCGCGAAACAGGCCAGAAAGATTCCCAGCGAGGTCATCGCGAAGAGGTTGATCAGCACCCCCAGCATGAACAGCCAGAAGGAACCCGCAATCGGAATGCTCAGGAACTGGTGAATCACCATGAACAGGGAGAATCCGGTCACCACCAGCACCACCAGCGACATCGACCAGATCTTGGAGATCATGATCTCCACCGGTTTGACCGGCGTCACCATCAGGTGCTCCAGCGTCCCCCGTTCCCGTTCGCGAATCAGCGCGGCCCCGGTCAGGATGAGGGCGATCATGGCGATGTTGTTGACCAGTTCGCTCACCGCCCCCTCCCAGCTCTTCGTCAGATTCGGGTTGAAGCGGTTGCGGATGATGATATCCGCGCTGTAGACGGGTCCATCGCTCTGCGTTTCCTCGCCGAGGAAGCTGTTCACCTCGCGGTTGATGATCTGCTGAATGTAACCGTTCCCCGTAAAGGCCTGGGACATGCGGGTGGCGTCCACATTGACCTGCACTTCCGGGTTGTCGCGGGCCAGCACCTTCTCCTGGAACGACGGCGGAAACACCACCACAAAGGTGTATCGCCCCTGATCCATCACCTTGTCGATGTCCGCCCGGGAGATCTTCTCCGGCTTGAGAAACAGCGGCGGAATGAAGGCGTCGCCGATCCGTTTGCTCAGGGCCGAGCCGTCCTCGTCCACGATGGCGATGGCGGCGTTGGAGATGGCGTCCGGCACGGATTTCGCCCCCATGTACACATTGACGCTGAACGCGTAGATGATCAAAACAACCAGCAACGGATCCCGGAACAGGCCGACGATCTCCTTGCAGCCGAGACTGAAAATATGTCGAAGCGATTCCTTCATCGTTCAACGCTCCTGTTTTCTTTGCGAAAGGATTCCAAGCCCGCAGATGACCGCGATCTCCGCCGTCAGAATCAGAACCGGCACCGCCATGTCGGCGAAATAGAGCCCCTTGTTGAATACGCCGCGGCTGATGAGCAGCATGTAGGTCGTCGGATACACGTTGCCCACGATGCTGCTGAGACTGCCGTCGTTCGGCACCGGATTGGTCAATCCGCACAGCTGCGAAGCCGGCAGCATCGTCGCAATCATGGTCAGAAAGATCACCGCAATCTGGCTCCGGGTCACCGACGAGCAGAGCAGCCCCATGCCGGTCGAGAGAATGCAGTAGATGAAGAGCGCCCCCAGCAGCAATGGGATGCTTCCCTTGATCGGCACGTCGAACAGAAAGACCGCCATCAGCACCAGCAGCACGGCGCTGGCGAACGAAAACAGCACGTACGGCAGCTGTTTCCCGAGCAGGAATTCCGAACGCCGCACCGGCGTGACGTACAGGTTGATGATCGATCCGAGCTCCTTCTCGCGCACCACCGACAGCGCCGCCAGAACGGCCGGAATCATCATCAGCAGCAGAGGAATCACCGCGGGAACCATCGCCGGCAGGCTCAAGACATCCGGATTGTACAGATAGCGGTTCTGTACGGAAACCTCCGTCGAATTGTCCGGCTGCTGCCGCTCCCGGTACCGCTGCTGCCAGAGCGAATGCACCCCCTGGGCATAGCCGCCGATCGTCTCCGCCGTCGAGGGATCTCCGCCGTCGACCCAGTACCCGACGGCAGGATTCTCCCCCCTCTGAACGTCGCGGCCGAACGAAGGCGGAATCTCCACCACCATCTGCAGTTCACCGCTCTTCATCCGCGTATCGAGTTCGGCATGGCCGTTCACCGGCTCGTGAATGTTGAAGTAGCGCGGCGCCCCGTAGAGGCCGAGCAGATACTCCCGGCTCAACTCACTCTGATCCCAGTCCAGGACCGCCACGTCGAGATGCTCCACATCCATGTTGATCCCGTACCCGATCACCATCATGAGGATCATCGCACCGAACAGGGCGAGAGTGGTCCGGATGCGGTCCCGCCGCAACTCCAGCAGCTCCCGCCAAAAACAGGTGTAGAACCGGCCGAAATCAAAGATGTGTTCGCTGAAAAAGCTCCTCTTTTTCCGCTTTTCCGCCACGGCCGGAACGCCGGTGCCTTCGGCGGCCGCTTCCGCCGCTTCGGCCGCTCCGCGGTCGGCGTCCTCCAGATAACCGATGAACGCATCCTCCAGCGTCGCGGCGGAGCGCGCGGCGATCAGCGCCTCCGGCGTGTCGCAGGCGAGCGAACGGCCCGCGTGCATCAGCGAAATGCGGTCACAGCGCGCGGCTTCGTTCATGAAGTGAGTCGTGATGAACACCGTGACCTTGTCGCGGCGCGAAATCTCGATGATGAGCTCCCAGAAGCTGTCCCGCGCCACCGGGTCCACGCCGCTGGTCGGTTCGTCCAGAATCAGGATCTGCGGACTGTGAATGACTGCCGCGGCCAGCGACATGCGCTGCTTGATCCCCAGCGGCAGCTGGGAGGGGAGCCGGTTCGCCACGCCGGTGAGATCAAACCGCTCCAGCATCGCCTCCACCCGGCCGGGAATCTCCTCCGGCGCGATGTCGTAAAGTCGGGCGTACAACTCCAGATTTTGCCGCACCGTGAGCTCGTTGTAGAGCGAGAACAGCTGGGTCATGTACCCGAGGTGCTTCCGCGTTTCCAGCGACTCGCCGTCGATCGGCCTGCCGAAGAGTTTCGCCACCCCTTCGGTCGCCGGCTGCAGCCCGGTCAGCATCCGCATCGTGGTGGTCTTACCGCAGCCGTTGGAGCCGAGAAAGCCGAATATCTCGCCGCGCCGGATCTTGAAGTTGACGTGATCGACCGCGGTGAAGTCACCGAACCGCTTGGTCAGATTCTCCGCCTCGATCGAAATTTCCCCATCCGTTTCCAGCGGCGGAACCACGAGTTCATGATGGCCGGCGCGTTTCTCCTCCGGCAGCAGTTGGATGAAGGCCGCGTCCAGATTCGGGCTCGCGGTTTTCTTCAGCAGCTCCTCCGGCGTGCCGGTGTCGAGAATGTGCCCGTCATCCATGGCGATCAGCCAGTCGAACCGCTGGGCCTCATCCATGTATGCGGTGGCGACGATCACGCTGAGATCAGGCTGTTCCTTCTTGATGTTGTCGATGAGATCCCAGAACTGGCGCCGGGCCAGCGGGTCCACGCCGGTGGTGGGTTCATCCAGCACCAGCAGGTCCGGGTCGTGGATGAGGGAGCAGCAGAGCCCGAGCTTCTGCTTCATTCCGCCGGAGAGTTTGCCCGCCGGGCGGTCGAGAAAGCGGTAGAGGCCGGTGCTCCGGGTCAGCCGGTCGATCCGGCGGCGGCGCTCCTCCGCGTCCTGCCCGAAGAGCCGGGCGAAAAACTGCAGATTCTCTTCGACCGTGAGGGTAAAATAGAGATTCCTACCAAGTCCCTGCGGCATGTAGGCGATTTTCGGGCAGATCCGGTTGCGGTGCTCTGCGCTGCGCATATCCCCGCCCAGCACGTGGAGCTCCCCTGTCTGCATGGCGTGCGCCCCGGTGATCAGCGAGAGCAGCGTCGACTTGCCGACGCCGTCCGGACCGATCAGGCCGATCAGTTTGCGCGGCGGAAGCGCCAGCGTCAGCCGTTCGATGCCGATCGTCCTGCCGTAGGAGAGCGAAAGATCATGGAATTCCACAACCGGGGCGTTCCGGCGGTCATCCATCGAGATTGACGACATATTTCATCTCCCTGAGAGTTCCAGACAAAAGCGCGACGGCTCCGGGAATCACTTCGCCGGCCGCAGGGTCTTGACCGGAGCACTCTGCCAGTCGGCTTGCGGATCGAGCTTCACCCAGGCGACGCCCGGCAGACCGGTTTTGACGTTGGAGATATACTGCCGCAGTTTTTCCGCGTCGAGGTTGGCCTTGATGCGGAACATGAGCTTTTCCCGCTCGACCTGGGTCTCCACGCTTTTCGGCGTGAACTGGGCCACCGGGTCAATGTAGGTGACCCGGGCGTTGATCGCATACTGCGGCGCCGCGTCGAAGATCAGCTTCACCTCGGCCCCCATCTGAACTCTGCCGGCGATGCTCGTCGGCAGGAAGAAGGTCATGTAGGTGTCGGTGAGGTTGACCAGATTCATCACCCGGCCGCCGGCGGAGAGCACCTCCCCTTCATGGGCGAGCAGATACTGAATGCGCCCATCGTAGGCGGCGACCAGCGTGCTGTCGGCGAGGTCCGCTTCGATGCGCTGGAGCTCCGCCTTCTGTTCCGCGACCCGCCCCTCCGCGGCGATGACGTTGGCCCGGGCATATTCGAGATCGGCCTTCGCGTTGTTGTACTGTGTTTCGGCCTCGTCGAACACGCGCTGGCTCACCGCGTTGCTGATGATAAGCGCGCTCTGACGTTTGAACTCCTTCTCCGCCCCGGAAAACGCGCTCTCCTTGAGTTTGACGGTTGCCCGGGCCATGGCAAGTTCGCCCTCCTGCACTTTGATGTTGGCGAGAGTTGCCGCTTTTTCCGCCTCCAGCGTGTTGGTCTGCATCTGCACGAGCTTGTCGCCCTTTTTCACCAGATCGCCTTCCTTGACGAAAATCTTCTCAATTCGCCCGGCCAGCTTGGAGGAGACATAGATTTCAGTGGCCTCGAGCCGGCCGTTGCCGCTGTAGAACTTCGGATGAAGCATCGCCTGCGCGCGCCAATAGTTCCAATACGCATACCCCCCGATGCCGGCGACGGCGGCAATCACGACCAGGATGACAATCCACTTCTTCATGGCGACGGAAATCCTTTCTTATGTTGCTGATTGCAGGAATTCTTCAAAAAACGGTACCGGGGGGCACAGAAAACGGCGGCATCCAGGCAAAATTCCCCAAGCGGCAAAAACGCCAGTCTCCGCAATCTTTTCAGGACAGCCGCTCCCTTCATTCCCCGCCGGCAGCCGGCCGTTAAAATGACAAATATATCTTTTACTATACCGCCGCAGAGACAATTTTTCAAGTTCTCAGCAAACGAAGAAAGGCAGCCCGGGTTGTCATCCATATTACAAAAAAACAGGTTGGAGCGCCTCAACGCAAAGGCGCCGTTCTCTATCCGGATTCCGACCCAAAAGAGAGGAAGGCGGTTTCGCTTCACTGGGGAAAATTTGAACGCCGAATTTCCGCCCGGCGGAGCATCTCCCGACGGTACTGCCCCGGGGATATTCCGTTCTCCCGTCGAAAAATCCGGCTGAAATAACATTCGTTCCGCAATCCGGTATCGGAGGCGATCAGTTTCAACGGTTTGTCGGTATTCGCAAGAAGATTGCGGGCGCGCCGCATCCGCTCCTCAGTCAGCAGCCGTTGAAAAGAGACACCAAAATGATATCTCACCTGATGACAGCAGTGAGTTTCGGAAAGATGCAGACAGGCGGCCAGTTCCCGGAGCGAAATCTCCTCATGGGCGTGCCGGGTGATGAAAAAGAGAATCTGTGCCGCCCGGGAATGCTCTGGAAGGCCGCCCCGCACAATGAGATTCTCCAGAAAAGAGAGCATCCCCTGCCCCAGTAACTGGAGTTCCGCCGTCAATTCCTCCTGAAGTTTCTCATCGCAAGGCGGCAGAGAATCGTGCAGCTTCAACAGTTCCGCCGGCAACTCCTCAGGCGGCATCTCTCCGCTACGGAAAACGCCGGCGTAAAAGATCAGCACCGTCCCCCCCTTCTGCTGCACCGGCACCACCACTTCCGCCCCCGCTTTCCAGCAGGTGTGCAGAAAAGGCCGGCCGGAGCGACGCGCCATGGCGTCCGCTCCCAGCATGCAGGCTTCATGGCAACGCCGGTTCCAGCTGCTCCGCTCAAAGCGTCCACGCATGCAGTACTCATGCCGGTGAATCCAGCGCCCGGGGAAAAATGGACTCCCGTCAGAAAAACAGAATACCCCCCGGCAGTCGTGGATGGTCAGCGTCACGCCGAAACGCCGCTCAAAGCGTTCCAGAGCAGCCTGGATATCCGCGACCGGTTGCTCCGCTCGAATTCCAGTCAAATATTTCATAAAATGTCTTTTAAAGCAATTTTGTATAAATATAAAGCAAAATCGTTCCTTGTCAAACCGGAAGGATTCCGGTATACTAAACTGCGGATCACGATGAACAAAACATTGGGAGAAGCCTGTAATGAAACATGATATTCTGGTTGTCGGCGGCGGCCCCGCCGGTGTCGGAGCCGCACTCGCCGCAGCGGAAAACGGAGCCAAAACCCTGCTGCTGGAACGTACCGGCAGACTCGGCGGGACCGCGGTCCAAAGCCTCGTCGGGCCCTTCATGGGCGGCGTCAACAGCCGGTACAAAGAGAAAATTCTGACGGCGCTCGGCGGCCATACCGGAGATTTCCGGAAGATGGACCTGCAACTTTACGATCTGCTTTCCGCATCCGGCGTTGAAATTCAGCTTCACGCCGGAGTGCATCAACCGATTCAGAAAGGGAAGCGGGTGGTCGGAGTCACCGCCGATCTGCCCGATGGACCGGCGGATTTTTCCGCTGACGCGGTGATCGACGCGACCGGCGACGGCACAGTTGCATTCCGGGCAGGAGTTCCATTCGAAATCGGCAGGGATGAAGACGGTCTGACGCAACCGATGAGCATCATGTTCACCATCGACCATATCGCGCCGGAAAGTCGTTTTCTCTGTCACTCCGAGGAGATGGCGCGTGAAGTGAGCATCGGCGGCAGAAGCTGGGAAGAACTCACGCTGGAAGCCGGAAACCGGGGCGAACTGCCCTCGCTGGTCGGCGTGGTGCGTCTCTACGCCGGTCTGTATCCGGATGAATCCATCGTCAACGCCGCGCAAATCAACTTTCTGAACGGGACCTCCGCCTCTGATCTCACCCGGGCGGAAATCGAATGCCGCCGTCAGGCGTGGCAGATTCTGGAATTCCTGCGCCGGACGCTTCCCGGCTACGAGAATGCCCGGATTTCCAGCATGCCTGCTGCCGTCGGGGTGCGGGAAACCCGGCGCTTCGAAGGGTGTGCTCGACTGGAGAAGGCAGACTGTCTCAGCGGCCGGGTCTTCGATGATGCGGTCGTCTTCGACGCGGTCTTCGGCATCGACATTCATAACCCCTCCGGCGGCGGACAGGCGGCAGGGCGAAGAGATTTCGCCACCGGTTCTGCGGAACGAGTACAGCCATACACCATTCCCTACGGGGTGATGGTGCCGCGAGAGATCGATGGCCTGCTCTTCACCGGGCGCTGCATCAGCGCTTCCCATGAAGCGCTTGCCAGTTGTCGGGTGATGTGCATCGCCATGGCCCTGGGCGGAGCGGCAGGAAGCGCGGCGGCTTATGCCGTCCGGCAGGGAATTCCTCTGCGCCGGGTGCCGGTCCACCGGCTGGCGGAGCAGCTGCGCGCCCGCCCCTGACTGCCGGCAGTCATTTCAGATAGCGGGTGTAGAACTGTTCGAGCTTGTCGAACGGAATCTTTTCAAAGTTGTCGTAAAGATCCACATGACTCGCGCCGGGGACGATCAGCAGCTCCTTGTTGTCGCCGGTCAGCTTCTTGAAGGCGTCCTCGCTGAAATAGCGCGAATGCGCCTTTTCACCGTGAACCAGCAGACAGGCGGAGCGGATCTCGCTGCTGTAGGTGAGCAGCGGCGCGTTGAGAAACGCCAGCGTCGAAGTCTTGTTCCACCCCTGGTTGGAGTTGAGCGAACGGGGGTGGTAGCCGCGGGGGGTTTTGTAGTAGGCGAAGTAGTCCCGGACGAACTGCGGAGCATCCGCCGGGAGAACATCCGGCACGCCGCCGGCGGTCTCATATTTCCCGCTTTTCGCATCCCGAAGCCGCTGTGCGCAGAGCTGCCGCCGCAGTTCGTAACGGCCGTCGGCATTCATCGAATCGAAATAGCCGTTGGCGCTGACCCGGCTCATGTCGTACATGGTGACGGCGGCCGTCCCCTTGATGCGGGGATCGTTCGCGGCGGCGTTGAGGGCGAAGCCGCCCCAGCCGCAGATGCCGAGAATGCCGACCTTCTCCGCATCGACGTACGGCAGGAGCGAAAGGCAGTCCACCGCGGCGGAAAAGTCCTCCGTGTTGAGGTCGGGTGACGCCACGAACCGGGGCTCCCCGGAACTCTCTCCGGTGAAGGAGGGGTCGAATGCGAGCGTCACAAAACCGCGCCGCGCCAGCTCCTGCGCGTACAGTCCGGAGGACTGCTCCTTGACCGCCCCGAACGGACCGCTGACGGCGATGGCGGCGTACTTCTTCGCCGGGTCGAACTCCTTCGGCCGGTAGAGGTGGCCGGCAAGCTCAATGCCGAACCGGTTCCGGAACCGGATATCCTGCACCGGAATCGCGGGGTCTGTCTTGAAAATACGGGTATCGTTCGCAATGGAATTCATTTCGGTCTCCTTTTTCTGAATGTTGTCCGCGGCGGCGATTCCCACCGCGCCGAGCAGTGCAACTGCTGTTACCAGTAATCGTTTCATTCCGCACTCTCCTTCATCGTTTCGGGCAGGTGTCAGACGGCCCGCCCCATTTCATACGCCTCCCGGTACGCCGGAAGAGCTTTGATCTCACCTTTCTCATAGGCGCCGACGCCGTAGAGAATGCCGCGCTCCCGGCTGCCTTCGAGGCAATCCTCGGTGAAGCCGCGGAGGCTCTCGACCGTCCGGCGCATCGCGTCGACGCGGGAATCCGCCGCCGTCAGAATGAAGTAAAACTCCTTGTTCGAAATCGCCGTGTAACGCGGGCAGCTCCGGTCGATCAGCGTCTTGAGCTGGGCGCACATCGTGTAGAAGTAGACCGGGGTCGCGAGAACGATCACATCGGCGGCGACCATCTTCTCCAGAATTTCCGCCACGTCATCCTGTTGCACGCAGGGGCGCGTGGCGTTGGCGCAGGCGCCGCATCCGGTGCAGTAGTGAATCGTCTTCTCCGCGAGGAAAATCTTTTCCGCACGGTGACCGGCGTCCGCCGCGCCGCGCAGAAACTGATCGCACAGAAGATCGGAATTTCCGCCGCGCCGCGGGCTCGAAGAGATCAGGAGAACCTTTTTCATATTCACCTCCGGCTTTCAGTAACGTTATTTCACCGTGTAGCCGCCGTCGACCGCAATCCCCTGCCCGACGATGAACGAAGCGGCCGGACTGCAGAGCCAGAGCACCGTCGAAGCCACCTCCTCCGGATGCCCGAAGCGGCCGATCGGCTCGGCCACTCCCTGAATCGCACCGGTCGCCAGCATCTTCTCCACCATCGGGGTTTCGATCGTCGCCGGACAGACCGCGTTGATGCGGATGCCGCGGGCAGCGTATTCCAATGCCGCGCACTTGGTCATCCCCAGCACCGCATGTTTGGAGGCGTGATAGGCCACCCGCCCCGGCAGGCCGATCAGGCCGCCGATGGAGGAGCAGTTGACGATGGAGTATCCCCCGCCCTGCTGGCGGAGCATCTGGCGAAGTTCGTATTTCATGCAGAGGAACATGCTCCGCAGATTGATGTTCATCACCCGGTCGAACTCGGAGGATTCCAGTTCGGCAGTCTCCACGTCGTCACTCATGATTCCGGCGTTGTTGTAGGCGCAGTCGAGGCGGCCGAAGGTGTCGGCGGCGAACGCGACCATCTTCTGGACCTGCTCCTCGTCGGTCACGTCGCAGACGGTCCAGGCGGCGTTGAGCCCCTCCGCCGTCAGAGAATCGGTGATTTCCCGAAGGAGCTTCTCCCGCCGTCCCGCCAGGACGACCGAAGCCCCTGCCCGGGCGAACATCTCCGCAGTCGCCTTGCCGATCCCGCTGGTCGCACCGGCAACCAGAGCGACTTTTCCATTCAATTCATAATCCATTGCTCATTCCTCCTGTGTTGCGAATTCACTCTGCCAGTTCAATCCGGACCTCGTAACTGCCGCGCAATCCGGCAATCCGGGAGAGCTCACACGTTACGACCCCGATATTGATCTGATGGCCATATTGTGCCGAATTGGCCTCGTCTTCGAAAAGAATTGTAAAATAGTTCCCGTCACGCGCGAAATCGATGTCGCCGTTGAGCCAGCCGTAATGCACCTCGCTCTCGCGGTAGGGGAGCGGTTCGGCCAGCACGCCGCAGAAATCGTGGGAATACCGGCTCATCCGCACCGTGACCGGCAGCCGGGTGATCAGCGCCTTCGCCGTTTCGCTGTCGTTCAGGATCCCGGGGATGACCGTATCGCCGAAGTGCATCCGGATCTTCGTGCCGCTCTTCAACACCCGCGTCGGCATGGCGGGATTTTCCCGCTGCATGACCGCTCCGTCGGAGGCGAGCCGCTTGGCCGGCCTCTTCGGCACGGCCGCGAATGTCACGGTCGGATTTCCCCGCCCCAGAGCGGCCTTCAAGCCGTCGGGATTCTCCACTTTTCCCAGCACGGTATAACGGTAGGGGGAAGAGAAGTTCTCGTAAAACAGCACCACCGTGGAGCTGCCGTACAGCATCAGATCGCCGCACCGGATCGTTCCGGGCGTTTCCGCCTTTGCCGGCAGCGGATTCGCCAGATCGGCATATTTCTCATTGCCGTTGAGCTCCCGCATTTCGACCGTCAGCGGCAGTCGTTGCAGGAACGCGGCGGCGGCCTCATTTTCCGCAGGAACGACGGTAAAACGGGCGGAACCGACGATGATTTCAATACGATCTCTCATTGCATTGCCTTTCGTTTTCTCCGCACACACGACCAAAATCAGCACAAAAGCGATGACAACACCCAATCCGATTGTGGAATACCACCTGTGCATGCAGCACCTCCTTCCAGTCCATTTTTTCTGCGGCCATCGACATTCCGGGGATGTCACTACTCAATGTAAACGATTTTTATGAAATAGCAAATACTTATTTCTTATATCATGATATGCCTTAAAACCATAACACAAACGACCTGTTCCGGGATTGTCTCCGGACGCGGCACCGGGAGAACTCCGGCGGGAAACCGGCGAATGCCGGAGAGTTGAAAAGCGGTGGAACAGTGCTATTGTAAGAAGAAGTCGCCCGGGGCAACAGCCTCCGGACTGACCCGGATACCAGCATGGAAGACCCCAGCCGAATATGGAACTCAGAGTATTGCGCTATTTTCTCGGAGTGGCCGACACCGGAAGCATGACCGGAGCGGCCCGCGCCCTGCATGTCACCCAGCCGACCCTCTCCCGCCAGCTGCAGGAGCTGGAGGAGGAGCTGGGGCAGAAACTCTTCGTGCGCGGGAGCCACTCGGTAACGCTGACGCCGGAGGGAATGCTTCTGCGCAAACGGGCCGAAGAGATTCTCGACATGGTCCGCAAGACGGAGACGGAGTTCGGTTCGCTCGGCGAAACCGTCGCCGGAGAGGTCCACATCGGCGGCGGCGAAACCGAAGCGATGCGACAGATCGCCCGGCTCATCCGGGAGCTGCAGCAGGAGTATCCGCAACTGCGCTTCCACCTCTACAGCGGCAACGCCGAGGATGTGACCGAGCGACTCGACAAAGGTCTGCTGGATTTCGGGCTGCTGATCCAGCCGGTGGACATCGCCCGGTACCATTCGCTCGAACTGCCGGAGCGGGATGTCTGGGGGGTCATCATGCGCAGAGACAGCCCGTTGGCCGAAAAAAGCGCCATCACGCGCGAAGATTTGAACGGCGTGCCGCTGATCTGTTCACGGCAGGTCATGCGGCGGATCTCCCAGGAGAACGCCTATGCCGAATGGTTCGGCGAGAATCACGGGCAGCTGAACGTAACCGCCACCTACAACTTGATCTACAACGCCGCGCTTCTGGTGGAGGAAGGGGTCGGATATGCAATCACTCTGGATAAACTGGTCGACGTGACCGGGCACAGCGAACTCTGCTTCCGCCCGCTGGCGCCGAAGGTGGAATCCGGGGTCAACATTGTCTGGAAAAAGCATCAGCTCTTCTCCCGGGCCGCCGAACTCTTTCTCGACCGGCTCCGGCGGCACCTCGCCGCCGGTCCAGCGGAAACCTGACCGATTCGGACATCCGGGATTTCCGCGGAGGATGCGGGCTGTTACGTACCGTCTCCGGCGACGTTGCACGCTTGCAGGGAGGGTCGTTTCCGCCGGCGGTACTCCCGGGGCGGGCACCCGAATTTCTTTCGGAAGAGCCGGGAAAAGTATCCGCCGTCGCCATATCCGGCCAGCCGGGCAACCTGTGCCACCGGCAATGCCGACTCGAGCAGCAGCTTCGCCCCCCGGTTCAGCCGCAGCTCCGCCAGATAGTCGCCGGGGGAACGGCCGGTCACCTGTCGGAAAAGTCGCTCCAATGTCCGCACGGAGATTCCGCTTCCGCGTGCGAGATCAGAGATCTGCAGAGCATCGGTGCAATGCCGCTCCAGATAGGTCAGCAGCCGGCCGATCTCCCCCAATGCGGCCGTCGTCTCGCTGCAGTTTCGCGTCGCCGCCCGCGAAATCAACAGGATGAGCTGCATAAATCCGGCCATCATGCCGAATGCACAGCCGGGACGCGCCGCCTCCTGTTCGGCGAGCACTCTTGCGAGAATCCGCTCCGCTTCACGCATCTCCGTCTCCCCAAGCTTCACCGCGGTCGGCAGCAGCGAGTCGGCCAGCGTCGGAGACGCCTCAAAAAAGGCAATGTATCCCGCCAGCGTCCGCAACTCGCCCAGCGGCAGATCCAGCAGTTCCGGCAGATAGAGCACATTGACAATCTCCAGGTCCTGCAGATCCCGGTAGCAGTGCAGAGCACCGGGACGAATCAGATAGACATCGCCGCGTTCCAGCTGTGTCTCCCCCTGTTCCGTCACATGCACTCCGCCTCCGGAGCGAACCAGCACCAGCTCAAAAAAATCATGCCCGTGAACCACATCGATGTTCAGGAAATAGCGCTTGGCCACCACGCGGAGCCCGTGCACGATATCGCGAAACACACTGCTCCGCGGTATCGTGAGTATCGCCGTATGATTGTCACGCACAATGCTCATTGCCCGGATTCCACATAAAAATCATTTTTCAAATTGTCGTAAAAATACCACTTTTTGTCGCATTTGTCAAATCTTTTTTCAAAATCATCGAGTATAATATGTTCAGAGAAACATAAAATACCAGCAATTTACCGACGGTATGGAAAGGAACCTGTTACAGCAATGAAAAAAAGTTTGTACCACGCAGCGCTGGGAATACTGCTCCCGGTGACAATGTTGGCGGTAGAATGGAAGCCGGCGGACCGGGCACTCCCCGCCATGCCGCCGCTGAAACCGCGAGAAGAAATTCGAATTCAGACTCCGGCCGGGAAATTCCGGCCTGCGGATATGCGTTGGAGCCTCTCTCTGAACGGCCGCTGGAAGTTCTCCGGCCTGAGTTCTTCGGTCACGCCGTTCCCAGCGCCATCGGCCGGAGAACTCGCCTTTGTCCGCCCGGAGTTCGATGACAAGACGTGGGAGGAGATCCCGGTTCCGCTCAACTGGTACATGGTTCCGAAATACTCCTACAGCAAAGTGTTGAAAACCGGCGAAGCCGTCGATCCGGTCAGCGCCGGAGGCGCCGATGCGAAAAAGACCATCAACTCCTATTTCAAAGGCTGCTATCGTCACACCTTCACTCTCCCCTCTCCGCTGCCCGTCGGGCGTCTCGAACTGCAGTTTGACGGGATCGGCTACGAGGCGGAAATCTACGTCAACGGCGCCCATGCCGGACACCATCAGGGCGATTTCGTTCCTTCCCGGTTCGATGTGACCGATCTGGTGAAGCCGGGCAGGAATCTTGTCGCACTGCGCGTGCTTTCCGATTTCCGTCCGCCGGATGGGAAATTCACCCGCACCTACGGGGCGATGTGGGATCCCTCCTGCTTCAAGGGAGGGATCTGGCTGCCAGTCCGCATCGTGGCAAAACCGGCACCTCGAATCGACCGCCTGCTGCTCACGCCGGATGCAACCGGAAATCTGCGGGTTGATTACACGGTGGTGCATACCGGGAAGGAGCCCGTCGTCGTCACCCCCGGCGTCACGGTGAACAATGCACGCGCCTTTGCCGAATGCGCCGGTCGGGAGTTCCCGGCCGTCACGCTCCGTCCCGGCGTCAACCGGGGGACGCTTCGCCTCTCCTTCCCCGCGCCGAAACTGTGGAGTCCGGCCGCGCCTCATCTCTACTATGCGACCCTCCACTTCCGGACCGGCGACAAGGTGCTCAGCGCGGAAACTGCGCGGTTCGGGTTCCGGGAATTCAAGGTCGACGGCACCGGATTCTCCCTCAACGGCGAACCGGTCTACCTCTATTTCGAAAGCCTCCATTCCGTTCGCTTCGGCGGGTACAACACGCCGGACGGCAATGCGATCTCTCCCCGAACCGTGATCGAAGGGTACCTCCGCAAAGGGTACAACATGCTGCGGACCGCTCATATGCCGGTGCGCCAGGAGGTGCTCGACCTCGCGGACGAACTCGGCATGATGATCTACGACGAATGGAGCTGCTGCTTCATCACCGGCATGGATGAGAAGAAGTTCGAAGCGAACAATCTGCCGGAACTGGAGCGCTTTCTGCTCGCCGATTACAATCACCCCTCGGTGGTCATGTGGAGCCTCGGCAACGAAGTCTCTCATCGCCGCGACCCGGCAATCGCGCGCCAGCTGGCCAAGCAGAGCAGGCTCACCCGCAGAATCGATCTCCAGAAACGGCCGATCTGCGCCTTTGCCGGCAACGGGGACATCGATCTCTACGGGGCAACCAACATCGACACCGACGTGGTCGATCTGCATCTCTACACGGGAATCAACGGGGCATGGACCCGCTGGAACAGCGCGTTTGATCACCACTACAACCGCGCAGTTCAGGTCTTCGGCAAGGATGGCCGACTGAACAAGCCGTACATCATCTCCGAATGTATCGGCGGCGGCTGGGGCATGCAGCCGGATCCCTCGTTCCGGCTCGGCGACATCGATCGCTACCTCGACCGGATCCAGCGCACCTACACCTGGGGGAATCCCGGCGCCGCCGGCTACTCCGGCGTGATCGGCGTCGCCGCGGCAACCGATCCCGGCCGCGGCCCCCGCTATCTGCAAAATCGCCTGGGAATCCGGCTCGCCGAACTGATCCGGCGCGACACCCGGATTGCCGGCTTCGCGCCGTGGTTCGCCATTCACAACATGGAGAACGCCACCCTCTGGAATCAGCCGATCTACCCCGGTCTCCGCTATCCCGGTCAGGAGCGTCTCATGCCCCGTCAGCTCACGGTACCCGGGCGTTATGAACTGGAAGCATTTCTGCTCAACCAGAACGGTCCCAGGCTGAAGGCGCCCCGGCTCCGGATTGCGTTGTCCGCCGCGGGCGGAATCCAGCAGCTCGCCGAAGTGAAATTCCCCCCTCTCGCGCAACGAAGCTCCACCAAGGTCCCCGTCGTCATCGAGCTGCCGGCCGGGCTGAACAGCGGTGCGGCAGAAATACGCCTGACCCTGTTCGACGGAGAACGGGAGATCGGCCGCAATGGCTATGAGGTCACCCTTCAGCCGACGGCGGAGGCGCTCCGCCCGGCGAAGAATCCGCGGACGGTCGCACTGCTCGCCTCCCACCCGGAACTGGAATCCCTGCTCAAACAGCTGAAAATTCCGTTTGACAAGCTGGAACGCCCGGAAGAGCTAACTCAGTACCAGCGGGCAATTCTCCCGCCGGCTCCGACGCACGATTCCCGGCTCATCACCGCGATGCGGCAGTGGGTGAAGAAGGGAGGATTTCTGCTGATTCTCGAACCGGGCGACTCCGAACTGCCCGGATATCCGGAATTCAAGGTCATCGAGGCGCCCAACCCCCTGATTGAAGCGATCATTCCGGCTCATCCGCTCTTCTCCGGTCTCCAGGTTGACGATCTCGACATCTGGGCGGAAAATCCGGAGGGCAGCGTGGCGATCAACGTGCTCTCCCCGTTGAACACCACCGCGCTCGCAGCCAGAGGAGCCGCCACCTACGATCACGCGCTCGGCGCCGCGGCGGCAGAAGCAAAAGACGGAGCGGGGCGTGTTCTCATATCGACCTTCCGCGCCCTTCCGATCTGGAAACAGAATGGAGCTGCCGCGCGCCTTCTCGGCAATCTGTTGCGCTACCACGCCGCGGCGGAAAAACTTTATGCGGCCAGAAACCTCGAACGCCCATTCTTTCTGCGCACCGCCTATTCCGCGCCGAAGAATCCGAAATTTCTTTCTCTCGCCCCCTTCGCCAACCGCGGCTTCTCCGATGAAAAGGCTGAGGACGGCAAAGGCGGCTGGACCGATCAGGGCGAGAATGATTTCCGCATGATTCCGACCGGACGGCAGACGGCGGCGGGAATTCCCTTTGCAATCATCGATCCGGCGCAGAACGGCGGCCGCAGCTGCCTGATGCTTCGTGGTCGGGAACGCCGGGCTCTGCCGGAGGCGATCCGGGGAATTCCGGTAAAAGACAAGGTTTCCACTCTCTACTTTCTCCACACCGCGGCCTGGGTGCCCTTCCCGATGGAGTGCGGCAGTTACCGCTTTCACTACAGCGACGGCAAGACGGTCGACTGCCCGATTCTGGCCGGAATCAACGTCGATGACTGGTGGAAACCGGAGGCGCTCCAGGAGGCTCTGCCGGCCTTCACCACAATCAACAAGGTCGGTGGCCGGGTTGGATTTTTCGTCTTCCGCTGGAACAATCCCCGGCCGGAGGTTGCGATCGATTCGTTCGATTTTCTCTGCGTTCCCGGCGGGAACGGTCCGATTCCGATCCTGGCGGCCGTCACCGCAGAACCGGCCCGCAGTCGGCGGATTCCTCTCTTTTCCGGAAAGAGCAGAGGCACCAGCTGGAGTGCGGGAGCCGAACCGAACGGCCCCAAGGCGACGGTGAAACAGCTCCCGTTGCCGAATCCGGCCGATGTCCGGGAAGTGGCTCGGATTCATTTCCCCGCCAACTCCGGCAATCATGTTCCCTATGCCATTCTCCATTTCGAACAGGCTCAGCTGAAACATGCACCGTTCCATACCCTCAGTTTTCTGGTCAAAAGCAGCACCGGAGGTCAGATCGACGTCGTGCTTCCGGAGAAGAACTGGAAATCGTCCCGGAGCGCCACAATCCACCTTCCTCCCAAAGAGGCGGGATGGGTCAGAATCCGTCTTGACATTGCAAAGGATTTCCGGCTGACCGGCGCCGGCTTCGACTCGACACAGCTGCGTCCCGAACTGCTCTTCTACAACGGCAAGGACCGGGAATACGGCTTCCCGCGCCGTGCCGCTGAATTTGAAATCACCGATATTTGTCTGGAGCAGAACCCCTAACCAGAGGAGGAACCAACACCATGAGAAAATGCTTTACTCTGATTGAACTGCTCGTTACAATTGCCATCATCGCCATCCTGGCGGCCATGCTGCTTCCGGCGCTCAATCAGGCGCGGGTCGTTGCAAAGAAAATTCAGTGTTCCAACATTCTCAAACAATTCGGAACCGCGGGCGCCCTCTACGCCAACACCTTTGACGAGTTCTGGGTTCCCGGGATGCGAGCAGCCGACAGCAGCCGGCAGCACTGGTTCAGCAATCTCGATTTTCATCGCTTTCTGGGTGACAGCAGAAAGCCGGCCAATGCGGCGACGGAACAGGCGCACCATGGACTTCCCGCCAGCATGATCTGTCCGGATGCCACGTATGCGCGGGAAAATCCTGACGTCACCGGAGCCCCCAGCCTCATGCAGACCTACGGCGTAACGGCGGAGGAGTTCTACAATACCGCCTGGCATACCAGCGGCACCGACGGCGACCAGATCCATGCCTACAAACTTCCCCGCGTCTACTCGCCCTCCCGCCGCATGGCCTTCGTGGATGCAATCGACTGGGCCGTGAAATACGAACGGTGGACCAACAGCTGCTATGTTCTCTACGGCGAAGTTCCCAACGGCGGGGCCAATGCCAATCAGCCGGCGTACCGGCACGGAGGCAACGACCGGGCCAATATCGTTTTCCTCGACGGGCATGTCCTGACGCTGCGCTCCTCCCAGTTCGAAGACAAGAATCTCTGGTACGGCTTCTACCGACGCCTCCAGAAGTGACCTCTCCGGCGATTCCGGAAAACAGGGTGAAAATTCATTTTTTTGCTTGAAAAACGCCGCTTCTTTTTTGGAATTCTGCGAAAGCGGGTGTATTGTGTATGGAATCATATTGAACCAATTCGAGGAAACAGATTCCAGACATGATCGATCTTGCCGAAGACTCCAGAAAAAAGGTGGAGAGAGCGCTGCTCGTCGGCATCCGGGAACCCGGCCAGACCGAGGCCGAGATTTCCGAATGCCTCGATGAGCTCGCCGATCTCGTCCGCAATCTGGACATCGTCCCCCTGGAGCCGGTCGTCGTCAGCCTCCACCAGGTGATGCCGCAGTACTACGTCGGCTCCGGCAAGGCGCAGGAGATCGCCCAGCTCGCGCAGGAGTGCGAGGCCGACTGCCTCATTTTCGACACCCCCCTCTCGCCCTCCCAGCAACGCAACTGGGAGCGGCTCGCCCGATGCTGTGTCATCGACCGCGAAGAGGTGATCCTCGACATCTTCGCCGAACGCGCCCATACCCGCGAAGCGGTTCTGCAGGTGTCGCTCGCCCGCGCCCAGTACTCCCTGCCCCGCCTCACCCGGGCCTGGACCCACCTCTCCCGCCAGCACGGCGGCGGCGCCACCACCCGCGGCGAAGGCGAGGCGCAGATCGAAACCGACCGCCGTCTGCTCCGGCGGCGCATTCAGCAGCTCCGCGAAGAGCTGGAGGTGGTCCGCAAACAGCGCACCACCCAGCGCAAGGCGCGCGAACGCAACGCCGTTCCCCACGGGGCGATCGTCGGGTACACCAATGTCGGGAAATCCTCGTTGCTGCGCGCCCTCTCCGGAGCCGATGTTCTGGTGAAGGACCAGCTTTTCGCCACCCTCGACCCCACCACCCGGCGGATCGTGCTCAACAACAATCTGGAACTTCTGCTCACCGACACGGTCGGATTCGTCCGCAAACTGCCGCATTCGCTGGTCGAGGCGTTCAAATCCACCCTTGAAGAGGCGGTGCTCGCCGATTTCCTGCTGCTGGTGCTCGACATCTCCAGTCCGCAGATCGATTCGGAGTGGGAGACCACGCTTACCGTGCTCAAGGAGCTGGGCGCAGAAGAGAAGAACATTCAGGTCGTTTTCAACAAGATCGACCTCGTCGACCGCAACGCCGATCCGGTGCTCTTCGCCCGGCTGCGCGGGCTCTTCCCCGACGCGCTCTATCTCTCGACCGCGACCGGCGAAGGGCTCGACCAGCTCCGGGAGCGGCTCGCCTCGCTCGCGTCGGAACACCATCAGCTGCTGCGGGTCACGCTGCCGCCTCAACGGCACGACCTCGCCGCCCTCGCCCACGCGTCCGGGCGGATCTATGAAGAACACTACAACGACCGCGGCGAACTCGAACTGGTGTTCACCATCGCCCCGCGGTTCCGCCATAAATTTCTGGAGTTTGTCAACGCATGAGATATCTCGTACTCCTCGTTCTTTTCGTTCTGCCGGCGTTCGCGCCGCTGGCCGCCGCGGAATTCTCGCCGTGGGATGCCTGGCGGCTCGGCTACACCACCTTCGAGAAAGGAATTCAACTTCGCGACAAGGGGGACTACGTCGGCGCGGTCGAGCAGTTCAACGCCGCCCGCCGCCACTACGTCAACGTGCAGAAGGCGCGGCCGGACTGGAACCAGAGCATCATTCAGGGCCGGATCAACGACTGCGACCGGGAGCTGAACGCGCTGAAAAAACTGGTCGGCAGCCGTCCAGCCGCCCCCCCTGCACCCCGGGAATCCTCCGCGATTGCCGGTGCGGATTTCGTCGAACTCCAGAGCATCCGCCAGCAGGCCGCCGGGTACAAGCAGAAGCTCTTTGAAGCGATGACCGAACTGGAGGAGCTGCGCCGCCAGGTCGAACAGGGCAAGACCGCCGCGGCGGAAATCGCCAACCTTCTCCGCGACCAGCGCATCCAGCAGGAAAAATACGCGCTTCTGGAGAAACGCTACCATACTCTGGAACAGCAGGCGCTCGAACCGGACGGCCGGATCGAAGAGCTCCGCAAACAGCTTCTCGAGGAGAAGCTCAACTCCGAAGTCGCCGCCAAACGTCTTCAGGTCGCTGAAGCGCGGATTCAGAAATTGGATCGCGACGCGGCGGAGCTCTTCAACGCCCGTGGCATCGCCGAAGCCGCCGCCCGCCAGAAGGAGGCCGAGGCCACCCGGCTCGAACGCGAACTTGCGGAACTGCGCCGTTTTCAGGAAGAGGCGGTCTCTCAGCGCAGCGCCCTGCAGTTCCGGCTTGACCAGGCGGAAAAGAAACTCAAGGAGGCGACGGAGCGCGACGACGCCCGCACGCAGGAACTCGCCCAGCTGCGCGGCCAGCTGCGCGAAGCGCTCAAGAGCGGCGGCGATTCGGTCACGCTGAACGCCCAGCTGCTCGAAGAGAGCCGGAAACTGCGCAAGACGCTGGCGGAGATGGAGAAAAATGCCGCCGCCGGGCAGGATCAGAACGTCCAACTTCAAAACCGTCAGCGGGAACTTCAGCTGGAACTGGTCCGGACTCAGGAGACCGCCACCCGGCTCGAAGCGCTCCGCGCCCGGCTGGAGACCGAATGCGTCCGGCTCCGCAAGGAAGCGGAACAGGAACGTTCCGCGGCGGAGCTCTCTTCGGTGGAACTGAAAAATCTCCGCGAACGGAGCCGCCGCCTCGAGAGCGACCTGCAGAACTGGTCGGAACGGTGCGCCAAACTGGAGAAACGGCTGGAAACCCGCAACAGCGAGGATTTCCGCGCCCTCGCCGCCGCCGACGGCGCCCGCAAGAAACTCGCCGACAATCTCGCCGCCATGGAGAGCCGCTACAACACCGCCGCCCGCCAGGTCAAAGAGCTGACAACCTCCGTCGAGACGATGCAGAAGGAGCTCGATTCCGCCAAAGCCGATCTGAAACAGAGCCGCGCCTCCACCGTCGGTCTGGAACAGCAGCTCAAAAGTTCCGTCGAGGCCGAAGCGCGGCTTCGCAAGGAGCTCGCCGCCGCCTCCGGAGCTGCGCAGGAACTTCAGACCTTGCGCACCAACTTCGAAGCGTTGCGCAAAGAGAGCGAAGCGGCCCGGAAAAACGCCGCGGAGACGGCAAAGCTGAAAACGCAGCTGGCGGAGACGCAAAAGGAACTGGCACTCGCCGTCAAGGCCCGCGAACAGCTCGGCGCCCGGCAGAAGGAGAATCTGCGCCTCACCGAAACGGTGAAGAAACTGCGGGCGGAACTCGCCGCCCGGCCGACCGTCGTCGCCGCGCCGGCAGAGTCCGGCACCTCCGTGAAACCGGCCGGCGTCGGCACCCCCGAGGAACTGATCGCCGCCGGGAAGAAGGCGGAGGCCGAAGAGAGCGTCGAACTCGCCATCTGGAACTACCGGACCGCACTGGAGCTGGCTCCCGGCAATCCGGAAGCCGCCGAACGGCTGGGCCGACTGCTGCTCCGGCGCGAAGAGTTTGAACGCGCCCTGCCGCTGATCGCCGCCGCCCGCAAAGCGAAGCCGGATGATCCGGAACTCGCCGCCGACGCCGTGGAGGCGATGCTCGGCCTCCGGCAATACGACAGCGCCCTGACCGAGCTGGAACCCCTGCTGAAACGCACTCCCCGCTCCGCCCGGCTGCTCCTCGCGGCCGGACGGGCGCTCGCCGGGAAAAAGGAGTGGAAAGCCGCCGAAACCCGTCTCCGCGAAGCGGCGGAAGCTGCTCCGCGCGCCCCCGCGCCTCAGCTGGAGCTCGCCCGTCTCTTCCTCGCCGTCACCCCGGCGCGCGAAGCGGACGCCACCCGCAGTTATCAGACCGCGCGCGACCTCGGCGCCGCCCCCGATCCGGAACTCGAACCGCGCCTGGGGAAATTGCTCGACGAACGGCGCGCCGTCGCGGAGTTCATGCTCAGCGCCGCCCGGGAAGCCGAAAAGAGCGGCGACTGGACCAGCGCCGCCTGGTACTACCGCGACCTCCTGGGCAAGGAGCCGGACTCCCGCCGCTATTCCGCCGCTCTGGCTTTTGCGCAGTACATGCTCAAACAGTATCCGGCCGCGCTGGAGACGCTGGCGATGCATCCGGATTCCGCCGAAGGAAAGCTGATCGCGGCGATGGCCCGTTTCCGCACCGGCGACTTCCCGGCGGCGGAGAAGGCGGCCGCAGAACTTTTCAAGAGCAACCGGAACCAGCCGCTCTCCTACCGGGATGAGACGGTGAAATTCCGCGAAGAACTCGACGCCCTGCTCGCCGGCCAGGAGGCGAAAAGTTCGGTCAACGCAGGGAAAGCGGCGGCGGCACTCCGCCGTCTCCGCTGAACCGGAGAACGAGACGTTCGGCAGAACTGCGCTTGAACTGCCGCCGAAAACGGTGTATATTCCATACACTTAAGGGATCAACCGCAAGGAGGAGTTGAAATGCTGAAGCGCCCCAGACCGCTCGTTTCCACCAATCTGCTCGGAGGACATTCCTGGATTTTCATCGTGATTCAGGCCGTCTGCGCCATCGTGCTCGGCGGAATCTTTCTCTGTCACCCCGGCTGGGCGATGATCGTACTTGCCCTCGCGCTCGGCATCATGCTGCTCGGCTGCGGCATTCAGCAGCTCATCCTCACCTTTCTGCTTCGCCGCCGCTTCAGCATCGGCCGGCTGCTCTACGGGCTGGTGTTGCTGATCGCCGGGGCATTTCTCGTTCTCGATCCGCTGCTCGGCGTTCTGGAGCTGCTGCTCATTCTGGGCATCTGGTTCATCTTTCACGGCGTGGAACTCTTTTCCGCCGCCTGGATGGCGCGCAGTTTCGCCAACTCCTTCCGCGTCATGACCGCCGTCAACGGCGCACTCAGCCTGATCTGCGGAATTCTCATCACCATGTTTCCGCTCGCCGGAAGCATCTGGATCGATTATGTCTTCGCCTTCTATCTGATCTTCTACGGTCTCGTCACCCTCACGGTCGGGCTGCGGCTGCGCGCCCTCACCAGGAGCTGAGCCGGAGATTCGTTTCACATCACAACCACGCAACAGCATCTGCAATGGAACACTATCCGGAAATTCCCTTCACCATCGTTCCCGGTTCGGCCGGGTGTATTGCGCTGGCCCGCACCGGCAACTACCTCTACACCGCCGGCGGCGACCGGCTCAGCGTCTACGACATCTCCCGGCCGGACCAGCCGAAACTCTGCTGGAGACGCAGCGGATTCGGCAACGGTCGTCAGCTCACGGCGGCACACGGACGGCTCTACCTCACCGCCCGCGAATTCGGCCTCTGGATTCTCGACCTGGCCGATCCCGCCCGGCCGCAGGTCATCACCCGGTTCGATACGGCGGAACTCGCCACCGGCATCGCCGTGGCGGAGAATACCGTCTTCGTCACCGAGCGGATCTACGGAGTTGAAATCATCGATGTGGCCGATCCTGCCCATCCCCGTCACCTTTCGCTGATCCGCACCCCGGAGGCGCAGTCCGCCGCCTATTCCGACGGGCGTCTCTACGTCGGAGACTGGAGCGTCGGGCACCTCACCGTCATCGACGTCCGCGATCGCAGCAATCCGGTGAAGATCACCGCCGCGCAACTCGGCGGATTCGGCGACGGCGTAGCGATCTACGGCGACCTCTGCTGCGCCGCGACCGGCCTCAACGCGAAAAACAGCGAAGAGGTGGAGCTGGTCGGCAACGGCCACGGGCTGGATATCTTCCGCCTCGACGAGAACCGGCTGCCGCACCATCTTGCCCGGCTCAATTTTCCGCTGCTGCAGGTCAAAACCAACGATTTCTGGACCGTCCGCCTCGCAGGAAAGGAGGCGTTCGTCGCCGATACCCACAACGGAGTGTTCCGGGTCGATCTCTCCGATTTGACCCATCCCCGCTGCATCGGCCGCCTGCTGCCGCCCGACATCATCCGCATGGATGGCCGCGCAACCGGCCGGGTCCGCATCACGGTGCCGGACTGCGCCGGCGACTGCGCCGTCGGCGACGGCGTGCTCTACGTCGCGGCCCAGAAGAGCGGCCTGCTGGTCGCCCCCCTCCCCGGCCTCAAACCGAATCCTCCGGAGAGATCGAGTGTTCCGCTCCACACCGGACGCCCCGCGCCCGTCAACATCGACGGCCTTGCCCGGGTGGAGTGCGGCGGCCAGGTGCGCCGCCTCGCCCTCGACGGAGACACGCTCTTTGCGGCCTGTTCCCACGCCGGCGTGAAGATCTGGCACCTCGACGGGGAGAAAGTGGAAGCGGTCGAAACGCTCCCGGTCCGCTGTTCCTACGATGTGGCGGTGCATGACGGAAAGCTCTATTCCGCGGAAGGGCTGGCCGGTGTGGCAGTCTACGATCTCGCCGTCTCCCCGCCGAAGGAGCTCGGCCGATTCAAGCGCCCGAACCGGATCTTCCAGCTCTGCCGCCTCGCAAGGAAAGGCAAATTCGCCGTATGCAGCTGCCGGGATGGCATTCTGCGGATTCTCGATCTTGCCGACCTCTCCGCAATCCGGCTGGTCTACCACCATCTTCACGGCGGACTGCTCTACGGCGACTCGTTCCCGGAAAGCGACCGGGATGGACTCCTCCCGGTGATCTGGCCCTACTGCGGTCTCGCCTGGTACGATCTCTCCGGTCCCCGGCCGAAACTGCTCAAAGATGATCGCGGGGAGCTCTCCGGCGGCCAGTGCGAGGGCATCACCTGCTGGAACGGCGGCTTTCTGATGAACGGGCGGGACGGCTTCTGCCGGATTCCGGACCCGGCCGGAACCCGGCCGGAACTCATCCGCTGCGCCGCCGGTCCGATCCGGGGCGTACCGACCGCCGGAACCGACGGCATCGCCTTCTCCAACCGGTACAGCGGTGAAGTCAGTTTCTACCGTCTCCCGGCGCCGGGAGTTGCCGAACGGGTTTCGGAACGGTGCTATTGTCTGCTGCCCGGGACGCCGGACCGGGTGCTCTTTCATCACGGCCGGATGGTGATTCCCGGCGGACACACCGGCCTCTGGCTCGAACGGTTCCGCTGAGGGGAAAGGCCAGTCCGGCGGCGGTTCGTCACGCCTCCGCCCCGGCCCGCCACGCGGCGAGCGTCACACAGCGGGCGCCGAGGTTGCGCATATCGGTCAGATTGGCTTCGGCGATCTCCGGGGTTTGGGCGCTGCAGCAGTCCGAAAGCACCGTGACCCGGTAGTCCAGCGAGAGCGCGTCGGTCACCGTTGCCCGGATGCAGTTCGGGTACTGCGTCCCGGCAATCAGCAATGCATCGACGCCGAGACGGCGCAGACACAGGTCAAGCCTGGTGTGGAAGAAGGCGCTGTAGCGCGGTTTGACGATCACCATCTCCCCCGGAAGCGGGCGGAGTTCCGGCACGATCTCCGCCCCCGGGGTTCCCCGCACCGCGCCGGGAACTCCCTGAAACTGCTGGAGCCTGCTCCGTTCCAGATCGATTCCGGAGGGATCGTACTCGCGGATGACGTGAAAAATCGCGATGTTGCCGTCGTGTCGGCAGCATTCCAGCAGAGCGGCGATGGCCGGTACCGTGGCCGCCGCTCCGGCCACACAGAGCGGAGACCCCGCCATCACAAAATCCCGTTGCATATCGATAATCAGAAGTGCGGTTTCGCAACTATTCATCGTTTCCACCCGATTCGTTGAAGTTCATCTGCAGCACTCTGCCGCAGGGGCAGAGGAGGTTTGCGGCCCGCCCTCCTTTCCTCGGGGGCCCTTTCACCGGGGATAACATAGCACCCGGGGAAACGTTTTGCAAATTGCCCCGGAGCGTCAATGCATCAGGGTTGGGAAAAGCGTTTCCTGCTCATCGATGCATCAGAGAGGACGGCAAGTTCACCGTGTAAAAAACCTCTATTCGCCCGGATCAGGCGGCGTGTAGGCCGCATCACCGCCGTAGGCGAGATAGCCGCGAAACACCTTCCACAGCGAAATCACGCTCAACGCGGTCAGCACGGCACCGAAGAGAAAGGTGTACCGGTAGTCCCGCGCCAGTTGATCGAGCATCCAGCCGAAAAGCGGTCCGAGAATGACGTTGCCGATCGCCAGCAGCATCGAGAAGGCCGAGTTGAACTGAGCGAAGAGTTCGCGGGGAAAGAGCTTCTGCCCGAGCGACGCCGAAAGGGTGAAAAAGCAGCCGGAGATGATTCCGTGGATCACCAGCAGCACGCCGAAGGAGCCGTTCCCCGTCACCACGAACCAGCCGGCCAGCATCGTCACCAGATAGAGAATCTGTGCCACCAGGCTGGTGCGCAGGGGATGAAACCGGTCGGCGAGCATTCCAAGGAAATAGCTCATCACCAGCGAAACCGCATAGGTGAGCGTGAGGAGAAGCCCGTACTCGCGCATATCCATATTCAGGCTCTTGGCGTAGAAGATCGAAAAGATGTTGAAGGGAGCCGCCGCCAGATAGCTGAACACCAGCCCGACAATCACCCAGCGGTAATAGGGAATCGAAAAACTCTGCCGGAAATAGGTCGCCACCGGCTGAAACACCGTATGCCTCACCCCGACCGGCGCCACAGCGTCCTCCACCGGCGGATAAGTTCCCTCTTTCACCTTCGTGCAGAGCGAGAGCAGACCGATGCCGTAAAAAATGCCGACGCCAACGAAGATGTAGAGCGAATAGCTCTCCACCAGCCCCAGAAGAAAGGCGTTGAAAAGCATTCCGGCAACCAGGCTGACCGCACGGAAAAGCGCGAAGAAGCGCCCCAGAAGCTCCGCGGGGACCACATCGTTGATCAGCGCCCCGGACAACGCCCCCGCCAGTGTGGTGCCGAAGTCCAGCAGCACCCAGAAGATGCCGAAGAAGATCAGCCCGGCGGTATTGTACGGCAGCACCTCCGGCCCGACCACCCGGCAGAGCCACTCGCCCAGCAGCGGCGTGAATCCCAGCCCGATCAACCCTGCGACGATGAACGGCGTGGTGAAAAGCAAGAACGGAATGCGCCGCCCAAACCGCCCCCGGTGCCGGTCGGAAATGTAGCTGATGATCGGGCAGAGAAAGATGTTCGTGAAATTGGGAAAGGCGACGATGATCAGAGTGAACACCAGATCGGAAACATCAAACATCCGGATCAGCAGTGTGGCGGAGGGGCCGACCGCGCGATCCTTCATCGCCCAGGTGAAATCTCCCCACAACAGCCAGAAAAAAAGCGAAACCAGTCCGGCAGCGGTATACACCAGAGTGCCGTTCCTCCACACCCGGGGAGCGGCGGAATTCAAATGAGACATTGAAAAATTTCCTCCTTCCATGAAAAAAAGACTCTTTATCCCGCCGGACCGGATGAACACAGCATTTTCTCCGTTGTCCGGCAGATGAATGCGGGAAAGTGCTCACGTCGGGCCGCTTTCCCGCAAAACTGTATCAGAAATTTACCTTTCCAGCGGATTCTTCCACAATTTTCTTTCCTCTTTCCCTCTTTATTGTATCAGGCTTTCCGATAGTGTGACCCGGTAACAGCCTGGTTCAGCAGTTGTTTCAACTACCCCTGACAGTTTCGACACTACAACATTGCAAAGCTCTTCGCCATCACGTGTCACGACATATTTTCCCGGCAGCAGATCGGTCAACAGCACCTGCTGCACTCCGCCCTCCGAAACGGTGAACTCAACCGGCGAGGAACCGGCTTTGCCGTTCTTTGCGAAGGTCACAATCCGCCCCGCGACCTTGACTCCGAGCCAGGCTCCGGATTCAAAGAGTTCCACCGGATATTTTTCCGCCGACGGCTCACCGATCTGCATCACGTGCAGGAAACGGTTCTCCCGGGCCGGCTTCTTCGGTGAAATCATCGTGCGCCAGCCGCAACTGAGCATCCGGTTGCGCGGCGGCATCTCCACCTTCTCCCGGAAGAACTCCATCGCCTTGCCGTCCCCGACAGTCGTGACTTCGACATTTTCCGTCTCCGGCAGCAGCGTGGTGACGAAAAGTTCCCCCGGTTTTCCGCCGGACAGCGCATTTTCCACCCGGATGGTGTTGTTCCGAAACTCCGGACGGGCGATTGTATTGAGCAGAAAATACTTCCGATATTCCGGACGGGTCGAGGTCACATGATCATACACGATCAGCAACGCCGGCGTCTCCGGGTGGTCGAGCCGGGTGAAGACGAAACTGCGCTCATACGCCTGCACCTTGTGAGAACTGTAAGCAGAAGCGAGGTCTCCTTTGATGTAACTGAAGAGTGGCCGGTCGGCTTCCGGGCCGACATAACGGGCGACATGGCGACCAGCTTGATGAATCTCCGGATGGTCGATCACCTGCCGGATCGTCCACGGCATAGTCTTGATGAACCGCTGCCCGCCGTCGTTTCCCGGCACCGCGAACTTCTCCTCCGGATCGTAGATCAGCATTGCGTTGTGTGAAATGGTCCGCTTGGCGAAGGTGAAGTCGTAATGGCCGCCCCAGTGGCCGTAAACGCCGATATCCACCGCCAGAGGCGCCCGGTAGAAGATCTGGAACGCCCCCGCATCCATATGCTGATGGTCGTGCCGGTTGTAGTGGCCGCTCTTCATCTCGACCACAACGGACCGGGAGTCCGGCCCGAACTCCCAACCGGTACGGGCAATCATCGAAGCCAGCGGCTCCGAGAAAAAGTGGGTCAGCGGAAGCTGGTCGAAATTCCGCGAAGGTTTTATCTCAGGATGATTAAAGATTAAAAAGTGTACCGGACAATTTCTGCTGCTCCATGCCAGACCATTCTGGCGCAGAAATTCATATTTCAGCAACGGATCTCGGGTGTAAGAAAACATGGGAAACAGATTTGCCCCATAACGAAACTGGCTGCCGTGTTCAAGGTAAACATCCGCATCATCAAACAGTTCCCAGTTCGGTAGCATCATATAGATCCAGAAGAAGGGAACTTTTCCAAGATCGGTAGAGAAGATCTCCCGCCCAGTCATACTGCGGAAAATCACTGCCAGATACATATCACAGCTGAGCCGGTAGGTCCCGTAGCAGCTTCCCTGCGTGTGGCGACCGGAACGGTACTCATAATTGTGCGCCGGCACCAACTCCTCAAAGATCCGGTAGGCGCACAACCGGTAGGGGGCCGAATCTTCATCGTAGATCGCGATCGACATCGACAGAAAATCCCGCGACAGCTGTGCCTCATTGCCGTGTCCGTTGATCACCGACTGGCGGAACGGCGGCCAGCCAATTTCAGTATCGCGACCGAGTCGGAGCATCTCCCGCCGCAACATCTTTCTGTCATTCGCGGAAAGTAACGGATAACACCAATCGTACACTTCGGAAGTGATGAAAATCGTATGTCCCACCAGTCGCGTCACATCCATCAGATTGTCGAAATCCACCTGAGATATGTACTCCCGGATCGCCGCAATCGCCTCTTCCCCGAGACGCGAATCTCCCTCCAGCGCATACAGGAAGGCACGCGCTTCGATCTGGAGCAGATGGTTCTGGTCATAGACGACAACGCCATCTTTTTGCGGCATCTTCAACGGAGCAGCGGCAAGTTCCCGCACCTTCCGGACCGCCGGAGCATTCTCCGGATGTTTCAGATTTTTGCGAATTTCCGGAAGTGTTCTCTGCGTCAGCAGCAACCGTGGGTGTTCCGCCGGAGGCGTCAGTTTCGGCTGATAATTCACGGCCGCCGCCGGGACCGCAGGATCCGGCGCCATCGGTTCCAGCACCAGATAGTCGAGCGTAATTGACGAAGGCAGAATCACCCGCAACGTGTGCGTGCCAGCCTTGAGCGAAAGACGCATCAGCCGTTCCCTGTCGATGTCGCGCGCTTTGGCAGAAAAAACCACCCGGCGGCGCATCGATTCCCCATCCAAGCTAAACTTCGCATAAATTGCGACATCCCGGCTGGGCGAGGCGGCATTGCTACACAATTGATACTCCCCTCCCCGCTCAAGCCGGAAGGTAAAGAGAAGTTCCCCCGCTTTCTCCCGTGGACGCAATCCATGCCCGTCGGAAAAACGTGGATTTTCGATTGATTCAAATTTTGCGGTATCGTATTTCGCTCCGGACGCCTGCAGAAAAATCCGTTTCAACGGCGCCGGCGGCAGCGGGGCACGGCTGACCCGGCAGGAGAAAATTTTCATACCGGCATGCTCCGTACGCGCCTGAAGAGTGCCTGTCAATGACGGATCAGTTTTTTCCAGTTCAAATCGCAGTTCAGAAAGCAATTTCCCGGAAGAATCCAGCACCCTGCCGTCGGCCCCGGTCCGATCCACCGCAAGTTGCAACGTGTACTGCCTCCCCGGTTCCCAGCGCAGCTCGGAGTTGTTCCGTACCGTCATTTTTGCAAGATCGTTCTGCGCGTGATATCGGCCGTTTTTAACCATTAGCAGTTCCACAAAGCGTGCCGACTGTTTGGCGGCGGGGCGCTGGGAAAGCTGAAAATACCAGCCGTTTCTCCGGTCCGCTGAACCGACCCAAAGGCCACCGAGTTTGTACACATCGGGAGCGCCGGACTCCGGTGTCACCGCGACAACCGCGCAGACGGTCACCGGCTGCCCTGTCGGAGTGTTATCCAGCGTCACAAACTTTCTACCGCTCAACGTCTGCGGAAATGCAACGCACAATACCCCGCATGCAACAAGAACAACACAGAAAAAAAATTTTTTTTTCATAAAGAAAATCCCTATTCCGATTTCAGTAACCAAGATAGAACCGCTTGGCATATGGACTGTTCCAGTCGAACGTCGGCAGGTAGCCTCGCAAGGAGCTGGAATGACCATCAAGCCAGCCAATCACCCGGTTTTCTCCATGCGGAATTGTCAGTTTGTAGTTGCTACAGTAGATGTCGTTGATTCCGGTCAGAAGGCGTCTATCCAACTCCCAGTAACTGTCTGTGAAGTAAAAAAGTTGTGAAGGGAAACGGAATCGGGAGGTTTTCCCGGTGGTATTCTGGAAATATCCGGCAATCATCACCTTGTATCCGGTGACTTCGTCCCCGTCTATCGAATGGTTGATTCCATATCCACCATATGTATGGCCCACCTGCACCCAGCCAAGTTCTGTATACTTTTCAGGTGGAATGCCAGGGCATTCATATACCTTCGGAGAATAATAAGTATCCCCTTCCGCACCTGCATTCAGAAGTTCCGGCATTCCGAGGTAAGGTCCCAGCAGGTTCCGCCAGCTCCAAACCGGTGTCCACTTGACACCGTAAACGGCAAACACCATATTGTCATTGTGATCGACCGCATAGCTGATGGCTGCGGTAGTAATCTGTTTCATATTGTTGAGACAACCATTCTGTTTGGCAACAACTCGCGCTTGGTTTAGAGCCGACAGCAACATAGCGGCGAGAATCGCGATGATCGCTATAACGACTAAAAGTTCAATTAAAGTAAAGCACTGTAACCAAGAACTGTAAAATGTCATCACACTCCGGAAATCTCGTTTAATCTTCGAACAATGCATTCCTACCTCCTTCGTTTCTATTTTGTTCTAGGGAGCATTCTCAGCACAACCGTGCAGCTAAATCAGAAAGGGACACTCGGTGATGACGTAACTCAACGGATAAATCTCATGAATCGGCTCATCCGGTATTGTCTTGCGCAGTCTGCCGCTTAAATACTCGATTGCCCGGCTGCACATCACGCGAAACGGCATCCGTCCGTAAGAAATAGAGCCGATGCCAGGCATCGTAAAATCCTGCATATCGTCAAAGCAGAACAAATGCACCTTCTTGTTCAGTGATTTGCCATAAGCTTTCAAAGCTGAGCAAATTGGCGGCATCACAACTTCACAGCTGACAAAAATCACATCCGGCTTGAAACAAATCAATTTTTCTGCAATTGCTTCATACCATTCCGTTCGCAGATATTGCAGAATCAACTCCTCATTCACCTTACGCCCCAGCTGCTCGTATGCTTTACGATACCCCAATTCCCGGGAAAATCTTGTGTAACTGAGCTCCGGCTGTGACGTACCGTCAACCAGCATGATATTTTTTGCTCCATTCTCAAGAAACCTCCGAATAATCCGGCAGGAAGCCTCCACATAGTCGACAGCAATATAACTGAGCTCCGGCTCGTCAGTAATTCGGTTGAGCAACACCGTCGGCATACGCCGAGAAAGCCGAAGCGCTTCCGGAAAATCCTTCAATTCCAGATGCGGAAACAACGCGGCGTCAATGTTCTCTCCCGCCAGCAGCTCCTCCCGGCTGAGCAGCAGCAAATTGCAGTCAAACACCGAACATGCCCGCTGCGCCTCGGTGATGATCTGCATCATCGGCGGCCGTTCCGTCTGCAAATGCGGCCGGGCTTCAATTCCAATGTTGATCCGCCGCTCCGCCGGCAGGGAAACCGCCGTCGCCGCCTTGACAAACGTCCCGATTCCAACCCGCCGGAAAATCCGGTTCTCCTCCTCCAGTCTCGCCAGCGCCTTGCGCGCCGTCATCCGGCTGACGCCCAGCTCCCGCGCCAGATCCACCTCCGACGGCAGCTGCATCCCGGGCGTAAGCAGATGACTCTCCATCTGATTCAGGAGCGTCTCGTATACGAAGAGATATCCATTGGCCGCCATCGCCGGTTTCCTTCCCTTGATTATACCGGTCCAATATACCGGTCTAATATATCGGTCTAAAAATATTATACCATAGCCGACCGGCGATGTCAAGAGAAGAAGAAATTTTTCACGAAAAAAAACAAAAAAAAACGGAATCTCCTGTCGAAGATTCCGTCACGGCAAGGCCCTGCCGGTCAATTCCTCTGATAACTCAGGAAAAGCTCTGCTGCGCGGGCGAGATCCCGCTCCGGATCTTCCGGGAAAAACTCCATGCCGACGTACCCGTTGAACTTCCCCTCCGGAACCGCGGCGAAGAACGCCCGGTAGTCGATCGCCCCATCCGGTTCGGGGAACTTCCGCCCTTCAAGCGAAGCAACGTGGAAGTGCGCGATGTACGGCAGTTTCTTCTCCAGATCCTGCAGCGGGTCGCAGCCGCCACGGACCATGTGGTAGATGTCGTAGAGCAGCCGGAAGTCCCCGCTGTTGAGCGTTTCCGCGAGTTCAAACCCGAATGTTTCGGTGTCCGCCTGATAGTCCTCGTGATCGAAGCGGTTCAGCATTTCAAACAGCAGTTTCACTCCGGAGCCCTTCATCCGTTCCAGCAGGGCGCTGTATCCTTCGAGGCAGTTTTCCAGCCCTTCCCGATCGCTGAGCTCGCCCCGGTTGCCGCTGAAGACGATGATGTACGGGATGCCGTTCTTTGAAGCGTCTTCGGTCATGCGGAGAATCTCATCGGAAAGTTTCTGCCGGTTTTCGCGGCGGTTCATGCCGTCGGTCATGCCGGGGCCGGAGAGGTTGACAATCTCCAGACCGGCGCGCTTCGCCGCCTGCCACCGCTCCGGAGCGACCATCTCCACCCCGGAGTAGCCCATCGCCTTCAACTTCCGGTAGTAGGTATCCGGATCGGCTCCCTCCGGAAAAAAACACCAGTCCGGCGCACTCAGTTTCATCGTCTTCATCGCTTACTCCTCCCAGTTGATCACCACGCCCATCACGGTATTGCGCTCTTCCATACAGGTGCGGTAGACCTCCGCCGGATTCCGGTACGAAAAGTGGTGCGACACCATGCCGTTCAAACGAATCCGCCCATCCAGACACATGCCGAAGAAGAGCGGCGCAATGATTCCGGAGTTCCACTCCGGCCGCTCCTGCGGATCATGCGCCCCGACAATGGTCAGGCCGCGGGTGATCACCTCACCCGAAAGCCTCTGCTCCTCCGGCGTGCCGGTGTCGGTCATCAGCACCAGTTTGCCGAACCGCCCGACCGCCTTGAGCGCATCCTGAAACACCCGCGCGCTTCCGGTCGCCTCCACCACGATATTGGGCAGCTCCCCGCCGCAGATTTCAGCGAGTTTCTCATAGCACTGCGCCACCGGTTCGGCAAGCGTCACGAAACTCCCGGCCCCTTCCAGATAGCGGAGACGTTCGGCAACCGGGTCGATCACCACCACCTTCGCCGCTCCGGCGGCATAGGCCCAGCGGGCGGAGAACTGGCCGATCAACCCCGAACCGACCACCGCGACCCGGTCGCCGAGCTGGTAACGGGCGACGCGCGCCCCCATCGCGGTGATCTTGGCGAAAGCGAACCAGAGCGCGTCTTCAAACGACAGCCCCTCCGGAATCCGGTAGCACTGATCTTCCGGAGCGATTGACGCACTGGCGTGACCGTTGCGGGTGACCACCCGGTCGCCCACCTTGAACCGGCTGACGCCGGGTCCGACCGCGGTCACATACCCCGCCGCGGAGTAGCCGGGGAAAAACGGATATTTCACCCACTGATCCCAGTGGTTGCCCGCCGTGAAGGCGCGGCGGAAGACGATGCCTTCCGTTCCCGTGCTGACCATCGACGCCATGGTGCGGATTTTCACACTCTTCTCACCCGGCTCGCCGAGCTCAAAGGTCTGCAGTTCGACCGCCTCTTTGCCGGTGAAGGCAAACCGTTTCTCCGTACTCATTTTTCCATTCCTTCCATGTTAGGTTTTGTCAAGCCACTTTTGTAACTTTTTTCCAGTTTTTCTT
>OIWQ01000122.1_pt1 | contig 93264 bp, 104 predicted proteins | sample 1587571 | NCBI WGS metagenome assembly OIWQ01 (sample SAMEA3888910, study PRJEB22519) | human gut metagenome | biome: human gut; feature: human-associated habitat; material: faeces | place: Denmark | collected 2010
GTAAGTTAGATTGTAAGTATACTTGTAAGTTAGATTGTAAGTATACTTGTAAGTTGACTTGTACGAAAACTTACAGCCTAACCCACACCACCACTCCGTCTCCCCTCCCCACTTTTCCGAAAAAATTTTCCAAATACTTATAAGTATACTTATAAGTATACTTATAATCCAACCTACACTAAACTTACAATTCGGCTTACAAGCCCTTTCTCCTTTCGCGCCATACCGCCTCTCGCGCATCGCGCTCGATGCTAAATGTGCGAAAAGAGAAAGGGGTTATTACGAAGAAAGAAAAAGGAATTATTGTAAGTTAGATTATAAGTATAAATGTAAGTATACTTATAAGTATACTTACAAATAAAAATACAAGTATACTTATAAGTATACTTACATTTATACTTACAATTATACTTGTATTTTTACTTACATTTCTACTTACATTAAGAAGTAGAAGAAACCTACTATTTCCTCTGCGTTTTTCGGTCAATTTTCGAATTTCTAAAAAAAAGAACTCCTACTTCCTACCTACCTTCTCTCTAACCTACGATGCGCGCGACCCTCTTCTCTTATCAAAAAAAGACACTACCGCCGCGCAGTAGTGTCCAACTTTTATCAATATTCAGTTCTTCCTTTTTATAGATTGCATAAACACCATTTCCACAACAAGCAATCGAAACGTCGCACTTACCTCTGCCAGTCAATTTTCTGTCCGCAAGAAGAACAAAATGAATGGCGTGAAGTGGGCGTATCGTCGGAACATAAAAGCCAGTTATGACATATCGGACATAAGTATCCGCTAAAACCTTCATAGCCCAAGACTTCACCAACATCAGGCTTTTTTGGTATTTGCTTTTCGAGAGCTTCTTCGCTCCCTTGTACTTCTACTTCTCTATACATCATATATAGTCCATCAAGATAACCAGATAAATATTTAGCCGTGTCAGCCTTGTTTTCTTGAAGGCTTTTTCTTAAACTTTCTTTGGCAAAGGCTGTTAGCTCTATATAAGCTTTTTTTATTTCATTAAATTCCATTTATATTTCTCCCCTTACAATGCGCGACCTCATCTCTTATCAAAAAAACATTAATCTTTCATATAATGCTCTAAATGCTTTTCCAACTTCTTCGGGGCTTGGATGCTCATCAATAAGATATACCTCATCATCCTCTTTCCCATCCTCAAAAACGATTTTAATAGGTTCATCATCACCTTTAGGTATAACATAAATCATCATGTTACCTAATCTCCCAGCCTGACCCTTGCCAGCATGAACCGCGCGAACAAGACATTATTTCATGCTGCTCCATAAACTTCTGGACTCTTCTCATTGTCGCTTCGTCAAGATAATGGAATGTCTCATCGTAGCCATCCCAATAGAAATATCCATAATCCTCTTCGTCAAGTCCGGGAAAGTTCCCCTTTCCATATTTATCAAACAGAACCGGCATCATATCTTCGTCTACTTTTACGAACATTGCTTTTTCTCCGTTGAGGGTTCTTTTACCTTCTATATCCCACATTTCTGGAGTCATCGTCTGCTCGTAATTACGACATTCCTCTTCGGTTTTAAACGATGTTTCATAAGAGGTTCCCGGAAAAGCCATATATATAGTTCTTACTTCCATTTTTATTATCTCCTTTTAGTTTCTATAATTATATAATTGCTTATTAATAAGACGCCATTTCATTGACTTCTTTCGGATTTTTATCAATGAAATTACGCACACTTCTAAGAAAATTTTTCCCGCCAAAAAAGAATTGATGGTGGTCTATATCATAAAAATAAAATCCGGGAGTACAAACAAGGTCCCCTGCCTCATCAATAAGCCCTCTAAAAGGACTCTCTGGGTCAAAAATTATTTCACTTCCCCATCGCTCACGAAGAAGCTGTTCACATCGCGGAGGAAGTAGAAGAACCATTGCACGCGAAAAATCATCAGTTCTTTCTCCTGTCCAATCCCACATTTTTATACTGTTCAAATACTCATATCTCTTACACTCTTCTTCAGAAGTAAAAATTTTCTCTAAGGCAGTACCCGTCATTGCTCTATAAACAATTTCCAACTTAATTACCTCCTTACAGTGCGCGCGACCTTCTTCTCTTATCAAAAAGGCATTATATGATGCTTGTCCATAAACATCTGTACTCTTTTCATTACACCTCTACCAAGATAGTGAAACTGCTCATACCAGTCATCCCAATAGAAATACCCATAATCTTCTTCATCAAGCCCGGGAAAATTTTTCTTTCCGTACTTATCAAACAGAAACTGCACCATACCTTTATTTACTTTTATAAACATGGCTTCCTCTCCATTAAAAGTGGGATTGCCTTTTTCATCCCACATCTCTGGAGTTTCCATCTTCTCATAATTAAGGCACTCTTCTTCAGTTTCAAATGTTTTCTCACAAGAAGTTCCCGGAAAAGCTACATATATAGTTCTTACTTCCATTTTTATTATCTCCTTTTTAATAATCTTCTATCAGAAAATCGATACAATAGTGCGTTAGTCCTTCTTGTTTATCTCTCTACTAAAACCTCTCCACAAATCGGGCAATACCAAGCTTCGCCGTAAATACCGAGACAATCGCTCTCTTTCCAATCGTCCTCATAGATTGGCTCACCACACTCGGGGCAAACAAAGAAGCGGTCCTCATAATCTACCATAACACCAAAGTCTTCCGCAACTTTCTCAGCAATTTCTTCCCAGTAGTTCATTTCTTTCTCTCCTTTCACTTTCTATATATATTATACTATATAAAAAAGAAAATATCAATTTTCCTTTGGTAAACGACACCACGCATTATAAATTGTCGTACAATTATATGGTAACTTTTTATTGATATGATAGTGCCCGCAGTACCAATGGGTATACTCCGTAATCTGTTGTATAACTGTAAGATATTTTGTAAGTACGTCAGGTTTATAAGTTAGATTGATTGAAGGTAGCGCAATTGACGGCGCACTATGGGTTATTATATAGTCAACCGCATATTCAACTTTCTCTAAGTTTGCGAACCCCTCTTCCATTTCACGGACACTTGGAAGCTCTTCCGCCCACCAACTTAATCCTACCGTACGATACTCTTTATCAATCGACGATGCGCCGCCCATTACAAAAAATGTCTTACCCTCAATCGTAAAGACCTGCCCGCGCATCAAATGGAGGACTTTCGGTCTAATTCGATGAACCTTTCCACCGTTCCACTCTTCCACAGGGTACTTTGAAAGAAGGTCAAAATTCTCGTGATTGCCATCGCAAAACAAAGTCGTCCAAGGCTTATCGTTATACCAGTCCAGCAACTTCTGCTCTTCCTCTGTCCCGTCCCATACTGCGCCGAAGTCTCCACAAATTATAACGTAGTCGCCCTCCACCGCAGGGAAGTAAGGGCTATTGAATTTTTGGCAATCGATATTACCATGGGTATCTCCTGTTATATATATAGCCATTTACTTATCTCTCCTTTTAGTCAAAAAACCATACGAATTAGGAGTTCGTATGGTTCTTGTTTTTATTTTACTTCGTTATCAAGTTCTCAAGCTCTTTAAACTCTTTTTCGGTAAAGTCTCCATTGTGCTTGTAAAAAATACCCAACAGCTGTTCTAAAGTTTTTCTCTGAGCGCACTCTAATTCTTCTATTATACCCATATTACAGTCGATAATTTTCTTTTCTATTTCTGTGACTCGCGCATACTCTTCGCGCGCAGCTTCTATTTTTGCTTTCGCATTTTCGATTTGTTTCTCGCAGTCAGCCCTTCTTATACTGACGGCTTCGTGTAGTCCCTTAATCGAATCTACAAGTACCTCAAACTCTTCTTCTCTTTTGTCTGACCCTTTCTCTGCGCCCAGCATTAAACGAATTTTTTCTAACTGGCGCAGATACTCTTCTTCTTCTCTTAGTTTATCTTCTTTCGTAGGATAACCTCTACCTGTAAGAATTGACCAATATATCTCCATAAACATTTCTCTCCTATTCTAAGCGGTTGCCCGCATTGTATTCAAGCTGTGAGGGTTTTCTCGCCGCGCGAAGGTCATTACCGCCAAATGGCACACCCTCAAACCTTTTGGTCGTTTTGCTCACCAGTGCTTTGTAGGAATCGAACCTACCTCTCTTCTCACCAGACCTCGACCACCGAGCCGGAATCGAACCGACCTTTTGGTACACTCTGTGGGAGTCGAACCCACGGTCGTTTGATTAAAAATCAAATGCTTTACCAGCTAAGCTAAGAGTGCATACCAAACGGACAGAGGCATTAGTCACCGGTATAAACTAATGCCCACCGGTAATCTGTCCGTTCTTTCACTGCGCGCGATATGAACCTTTAGTCAGTATTTCGTATCTGTGTGCCAGACCGTCGTCATTGTGCTATACGAGACCGAAGAAAGGCTATTAAATAAATTAGAAGGTGCGCGCAGATAAGAGTTTGAACCGTTGAAGCCTGAGTCGAACAGAAACTCCTTGAGGAATCGAACCTCGCCCACTCTCGGGACTGCCGCAGCCCGCCTTTTATATTACTCCTGCTCTTTCCAAGTGGCTACTGGACCACCATACTGTGCAGCAGAACTAACCTCAACCATTGGGATTCCTTCACAGTCAGCATTTACGATGCATTCCCAACCTTCGTCGAGTGCTATATCTATGAACTTGTGAAAATTTTCTTTGTTTGAAAACGAAACCATAAAAACATCTTCCATTTTAATCTCCCCAGTATCCACAATAGTCAATAAGAACAGGTCGTCCATTGATTATTCCACAGTTCTCAAAGCGAATATCATTTATATAATTATCTTGAAGAAAAGTAGTCAATCTCTTACAAAACTCAATGCCATAATACTGGACAAAAACTTCCCAAAGTGAAGCATCCCAAGAATAGTCAAGCTCATCTTTCTCGCAAGCTTCGGAAGTTTCTTTTGAGGGAGTTATTCCCTTTTCCATTCTTTCTGCTCGCTCCATAACATAAACCGGAATACCGTTCACCATATCATAAAACTCACAAGGCGCGAAAGCTTTATCAAGCCCTTCCTTAATAGAGAGTTCATAATTCTCTAACTCTACCGCGCAATGGTCATCAAAATCGCATCGATATTCCTCTTCTCCCCATTCGCCATCTTCGTTCTCTTCCCAACGAGCTATCTTGGTTACGGGAAGTTTACAAACAAGATTATGATAAGGAAATACAAGGCGGGAGGTTCCTGACCAAACCGTTACATCGGTATCTTCATCATAAACGACTCTATCATAACCACTATTCTCACAATAGACAACATCGTCTTGAAGTCCAAGAGCATCTATATCAGCGGTTATATCTTCGCGGAAGCAAGGATAACATTCAGTCATTTTAGAAGCCTCCCCTTTCTTTCTTTCTCTTTCACTTTCTATATATATTATACTAAAATTCTCATAGAATTTCAAAAATTTTAAGGCTCTTAATATTCGGGCTGGTCGTGCTGCTTTTTCACAGCCAAAAGGAAAACCTTTCCTTGGTAATTATTATGCGTTGCGTGCCAAGCAGGTTCAATCTCTTTGCGCGTAAGCGTTTTGATTTTGGAGCTACCCATCTTGTGCGCCCACGAGCCATCTTCCATTCGTCTTATAAAATGGAAGTCATCACCAGAAGCTCGGAAAAGAACCAAATACTCATCATCGGCTACCTCAGACGAATGCTGAATCTCTCGCACATAGTCAAGCGTATTGACCATAAAATCAACCATAATACGACCGCGCGCAGTGCAGGCTTTTGCATATCGCTTGCCATAACCCGGGTGAAAGTCGTCACAATACTGGTAATAACATTCGTCCAGTTCTTCCGACTCATACTCGCCATCGTCGGCATACGGAAGATACCAGTCCGGAATTCCTAATGCAAAACCACCGCAATTATACACACAGTCAGAAAATGCTAACAGATTTTTTGCCTCTTTGTAAATCTGCTTTCCATTTGCAAGCTCATTAACATAGTCCAACCCTCTGGTCATAGACATATTCTTTCCTTCCTTTCATTTTCTATAAATATTATACCAAAGGAACGGAAAAAATTCAAATTTTCCCTATCTCACGAACCTCTACTATTGGTTCATTAAAGTAGGTTAGTTTGATTGCATAAGCGCTGATATAAATTTTTTGTCCTTTTGAGAAGAATTTTACTTTTGTCCATTTTTCTTTCGGTACAATCGCGCGCAAGTATCGAGATTCATCATTGAGGTCTTGGAGTATAATTGTATGGGTATCCTCATCTGTATGAGTAAGCTTTCCATTTACAGTCACATCTACAAACAGGTACTCACAATGCGGCGACCCGTCCAGTATAAACAGATCCACATAACTGCCAACGCCATATGTACTCGGTTCATCTTCTTTGATAGGTTTCGACCCTTGCGCGCCTTGTAAGTTAGAATCTAAGATTAACGAAAAGATTATAACTACAAGAAACCCAAAGAGACAAAACAACAATGCTCTCTTAACTCTTTTCACTGCTACCTCCAACTAAAAAAGAAAGAGAGGCTTAATTAAGCCTCCCTTCCTCCATTTACTCCTTTGTTGATGAAATTCCAAAGCTCTTCCGCGCTATTCAAATATTGGATGCGCCCGTTCCAACTTAGGGGGCTTCGATTCTTACCAAAGCCGTTCTCCCACATCCACCAAAGGATGACATTGGCTTCATTTGAAGTCGGTGCAGCGGCAAGAACAACCTCTATCAGCCTGTTTTCCATCTCTTCCACAATTGAGTTGTCTGAAAATTCAATGCCAAGTTCTGCTAATGATTCCCTCTTATCCTCACATTCCTCAATCATCTCAAGGCAATCATTAAACATATCAAATCCCATAAGCATTTCCTTTTACCTCCTTTTCTCTCCTATATTATACTTATATTATATCAAAAATGTTTAAAAAAGTCAAAGTTTGTCGATTCCTACGACTTTCCCCTCAAACTTTTCCAAAGAACTAAGCGACCCACTTAGTTGTACTACGGAAGGCAGACGATTAGTATCAACAATAAACTCAATAATATCTCGATTGTAGATTGTATATTGATTTGTTGCATTTGTGTCCTTATCCGCTTTTTGGTCGGCCAGTATTCCAAGGAAGCTTGTACCGTCCGAGAGATGAATACGATACTTAGCACCAATTTCACTTCCATAATACGAGCCAAGCGCTATGCAGAAGTAATTACCAATCTTGCGGCAGCCATTAGCATCTGTATAAGCTTGTTTCTGCAATTCAAGTTGCGCGCCGCGGGTTATCGTTCGATAATCCATATACGACTTAAAATTAGAAATCTCTGATGGCACATGCATTGACGCTTTCGATTTTCTTATAGTCGCGCGCGTTGTAGTTTCGATTGCTTTCGTTGTGGTTATAATTTCGGTTTCAGTTTCAGTTTCAATTATAACCGTCTCTTCCTCGGTTGTGGTTTCGCAGACAACGGACGTTGTGGTTGTATTAAGCGTTCCGTCCGCTGATTTCTTCGCGGGTATCGTTCTTACAGTCGCGGCGGACAGTAGCCCGCAGATTAGTAAGAACACACCGAGGGAGAGAAAGTTTTTTAGTTTCATAGTAACCTCCAATTAGTTGACTTTTATTTCTCCCAATTCTCAGTTAAAAAGTCAGTTTATTTAAATAATTTATATTTATTAAGGTTTAAACGTCCGGCAATATCTATTTTACCATTGTTATCAAAACCATTTGTTACTTTAAAGCCTGTTTTAATACGTGTAACACTTAATAAGTTCTTAATCTTTGTATCTTGTGCGGGTTGACGGCTCCATCCACTACCTCGATATCCCGAACCCTTTGCTGCTTTATGCCAATATGTTGTCCAATAGGGGCTATTGTCTTTTTGTTTTTCCTGCATATCTTTTGATGACAAACCATCTCCTTTCCATTTTATGGAAACTTCCATATTAGTCCGATGATTCTCATTTTTAAGATTGTCATAAACTGCTTGAAGAATAACTGAAGCTGGCACAAGATACATTCCACTAAATGAATAGAATAAAACAGTATCAGAATAAGCCGTAGACTGAGGGGTAGGCTGAATTATTGAAAGATTATATAACTCACCTGCATAGTTTTCGAGAGATTTTTCTACCTCTTCTACTGATGGTATTGTATCTTTTCCTGCCATCGCTCGATAATCTTGAGAAAAAGCATAGTTAGCCAAAAACGATGTTAAAGACACCACCTGATGCTTATCATCTTCAGATATAGCTTGGCCATTACTACCTAATTTATTTAAAAAAGATTCTGCAGTGGTATTCGTTTCTATAGGGTTGTAATTGTAGGTATAGGGGTTATAGTTTTTTACTTGTATTCCTAAATCACCAAGAAGCGTGACATCAACTTTAGCTTGCTCTGTTTGTCCTATAGTGTTAGAAATTTTGGAAGCCAACGTCTTGTCTTTGATAGCACCGGTGCGTTGTAATATATAATTAGATAACAGAGCCGTCTGAAATTCTCCAAATGCTCCATTAAAGTAGGTTAAAGTGCCACCCTTTAAGAAAAAAGCAATGCCATATTCTATCCTGTTTATATTATCTTTCCATGTTCGCTGAAATGCCTTCTTTAATGCCCGAGTACCACTTGCTACATTTAATCCCTCTGATGAATAAAAAAAGTCTTTAATTTTTTTAGTGGCGTGTCGTATGTTCGCTTTTTTAGATGGGTCTTTAATATCTGCAAGAGTATATCTTAGATCTGAATCTCCAATAAATTTCGTAGTGCGAAACCCTTTAGTTATTGCCTGAATTTTTTCTTCCCGTGTTTCTTTTGGTAAATTTTTTTCAACTATGAGATGCTTGAGATAAGTCTTCAGACAATCTGTTCCGAGAGAGTCCGTACGAAAGTGCTTTCCTTGCGCTTTATTTAACAGCTCTTTCATTGCTTTAATTCCAGCGTCATCCATTCTAATATCAAGCTTAATTATATTATTAGATAACTTAAAGTTTCCAGATGTTCCTTTTAATATATTACCAATATCAATTTTTGTTACATCTGGATTTTTAATTTCTATTTCTGTAATAAGATTTTTAGAAGGCAACATTTGAGTTCCAAAATTTTTATCTAATAGAACTTGAATTTTTTCTGCGGCAAAATTCTGGATTATCTGCATATCAACATTATGTTTTGTATCAAATAGCTCCCGAAGCCTTCTAATAAAGTCATCATACGTCTTACAGTCCGCAAAAAACTTGTCATATACTGCTGTTTCTTGGTCTTGCAAAAGTTTAATTTGTCTTTCAAGTCGTGTTTTTTGTGTATCAATATTCTTACTATTTGCAAACGCATTTGAAGAAGAAAAAAGTTCTTCACCTTCTTCAGCCCATGCAGCAGGATTTGTATGTAAAGCAACAAGATTGTTCCAAATAGAATTATCGTCCAATTATCTTCCCTCCCTCCAAAAACATAAAGAGGGGAGAAAACTTTTCTTTTTTCTCCCCTCCCTTTATATATAAAAGTAGGCAAAGCCTACTAAAACTCAGTCATCAAGCTTGTTTGCTAAGTTTGCAATGGCTCCTCTCTCCGTTTTATCCAAATAAACCATTCCAAAAAGAGGGTCATCTTTTAACCTATCAATCATCTTAATAATTCCGTTATCTCTATCATAAATCTTATTATCCGTCTGATGTGTATCCGCATTTATCCAAAACTCTGACCCTTCACCTACACGAGAAATCAATAGCTTTGCAATTTCCGTTGTAATGTTCTGCCCCTCACAGACATATACAATCGAGTTCTCGAAGCTGCGGCCGCGTATAAAAGGTAGGGGTACGAGTTCAAGCTCACCTTCGTCAATTAGATACTCGACTCCTTCCGCGCCGCCCAGCTTATCATAAAACGGACCCAATGTCCAGCTTAGTTTCTCATAAGCATCGCCTTTTAGATATCCAATATCAGGAACATCTTTTATTGACACATTCGGTCGAATAAATACCAGCTTTTGAAATTTACCAAGCTCAATATCGTGTAGGGCTTGGGAAAGCATTAGGATATCTTTGCCCGAGCCATATACACCTCGAAGAAGTTTAACTCCGACTGCTTCATCTTGCAATAGTGCCAACGCTAATTTTTGTTTGATATTGCGCGGCTTCAAAGTTCCAACTGCGCGGGAGGATACTATTGGATATCGAATAGGCGCCGGACCGTTTGGTGAATTTTTATACACATCAAAAGTTTCTCCGTGTAAATCTTGCAAAAGTAAGAACTCATTTGGATTTAAATTTACAAGGTCGCTACAATACGCGGCAGGGTCCGCATAAAATTGTGCCACATTTTTTTCATCCATTATAAGTTCTCTATAACCTTTATACAGATTATCCATTTATTATCTCCTTATAGTAGGGTTTTTATATCATTTACTACCTCGTGACAAACTCCTTTTTCTAATGCTTCGCTTGCACGAACATACCACTCGCCCGTAATATTATCTGCCAGTTCTTCATCGGTATATTTTGTGCTTTCTTTCATTATACTACTTAGTTCCTCAACTTGCTCTTGGTAGTATTGAATTTGAGAAAGTATGTCCAAGTAAGAACCGTTAAATGCGCCGCTGCCTTGATGGAAAAGGAAATATGCGTGAGGAAGCACAAAGCGTTTATGGCAAGCAAGATAGATATATGCCGCCGCACTGCAACAACTTCCCATATTGATACCATAGATGGGCGTCTCGCTCATACGAATGGTGTCGATAATTGTGTAATTGACATCGAGATCGCCGCCGGGACTAAAGAAGAAGAATTTTATGGGTTTGCGTTGCTCTGGGGGTAAGCGTAAAATTTCATCTTCTCGATTCCATTGGATTATAAGACGGCATATCTCAAGACTTTGACTGCTTATTTCTTCATCTATCCAAAAACATCTTTCTTCTTTCTCTTTGTAGAAGCTTAGAAGGTTGGGGTCGGGTAGATTGGGGTCGGGTAGTTGAAGATTATCAACGTCGGGAGGAATTTGAACAATTACAGGGTCAATCATAGATTTTCTCCTTTTTTTATTATGTTAAGAATATTATAACAAAATTTTGGGGAGTTTTCAAGTTTGAACATCTCGCTCAGTAATAATTGAAAGTGCCTCTGAGTCTGAAATTTCATCAGTCTGCTGCTCTGTCCATACTTGGATTATTTCGGTTTCTGTCTCTGTCCACGAGCTGGTATAGCTTTTTCCATCAGAAGGGCTATCTGTTAGGATTATTGGCTTATAGCCATTAGCAAGATATATAGCAGCATTATTTGTGAAGATATAGGATTCTTCGGTTTTTAAAGGGTTTGGCGCGCCGCGAAGCTCGCCATCCACAAGTTTTCCGTATATCATTTAATCACCCCCATGTGAAAGAGCCTGTGCCCGCATTGTAAAAAGGTTTTTGAGAAACCAAATCATACATACACGGCACGCCCTCTGTATCGAGACACGGGACAAGCTTTTGGGTGTTGCCATCGGTATAGCTATATAACTGCATAACAGCCTTATTGCCCGTCCAGTTATTATTGCCGACATCAAATATCAGTCCATTTGTCGGCGTCTCGAAGTTGGCAACACCGCTCCAATATGTGTTTAAAACACCATTAACCAACACGCCAGTTTTGTTCATTCGGATTTTTGTTCGGTTAAATGATGAATTCGTCTTAAAACGGTATTTTGGATATTCGGAAAAGTCGCCGACGAATAAGCCCCCATCTCTAAACATCGCAAGATTATTTTTTGCTGCGCTTTCACGCGAACCGAATATGTCCACGCTTTTGTGATTATTGATTAGTTTGAAATCTATAGTAATATCAGAATCCTGCGTCAGCTTGCGCCCAGTGTCGATATATTGAGTGCCCGAGGATTGGATATATTCTAATGCGGTATAACCTTCAGGCAGTCTGATCTGCTCTTGCGCCTTTTGCCATATCAGTCTACGCCTATTCAAGTGCCGTCACCAACCTTCTGCGCCGCCAGAACCTTATCCTTGAAGCCAAGTTCCCATGTCTCGCCGTTTTTGAAATTGGGAACTGCACCAAGATATTTTGTGTCTACCGGCAGAGTAACCGTGGCCTCGCCGTTTGCCGCGAATCTCAGGCGCATCCAGCACTCGAAATTGTCTGTCGGATAGGTTAGATTTAAGGTTGTGACATTTGTGAGGCGATACTCGGTGTTGTCCTCAAGGGTTATGTTTGAGCCTGGGAAGTAGACTTTCTGGGATACTGCTTTTGGAGTATAGCCAAGTGCGGCGACGACATTGTCTTTTGTGACGGATATATCAGAGTTGTTATATTGGAGCTTGCCGTTTGAGACAGAGAGGTTGTCAAGCACCGATTTGTTGCTATGTTCGTGCGCCTCCTCTACTGCCGGAAGAATAGAATAATCATAAAGATTCTGCAAACTAATTGGAAACGTGCCTCCCGAAGTTTGAAGATCAACAGCGATGTTTTCTGCAAACATACTGGCAAGCGAATAATACATTGCGAGATCAAGTCCGCTTTTAACTGTGTCAGACTCAAGCACGGCCAGTTCCGGAAATTCATTCTGAATATCTTCTGATATTGTGTAGCTGATGTCCTCTGCCGTTGACGCACCGCCCGTTCCGCCACCACCAGTTCCATTCTCAAAGAGATAGTCGAGCGCTTGTTCAACGGTTGGATAGGCATTATTATAAAGAACCTTACTTGCGACTTGCCCGCCAATAGCATTTACGGGAAGCCATTTTCCATCTTTTGTTTTTATTTGTAATATTGGAATATATCCAGTTGGCATTTTATCACCTCTTTTATAGGATTCGGGTTGAGCCACGATAGACTTTGGCTTTTTTGGTGCCTACATAGATAGCATCAAGACGCTTAGAACCGACGTAGAGTTCTTTTTTACCAAAGATTGCTGTATAGGTTAATTGAGTATTATTTTTGGTTAGATTAGCTTCCTCTAATACAATCTCGCGCGACGGGTTTACGTTGCCATCGCTCCATTTTATAAAGAAGTAACCATCATTTGGGGTTGCAGTAATGGTGGGTTTTTGGATTTGTTTTTTTTCAATAACATCAAACTCCTTTGAGGAAGAGCCATTATCGAAAGTAGCGGTGCCCATAGTTGAGTCGTTGGTGTTTAATGTTATTGTAAATTTAGGACAAGTATAAGTTAAATCAATAAATACTGCTTTTAAATAAAGAGGTGTTATGTTGTAAGTCATAGTACCGTGCCATTGGGCAACTCCCGTTAGAGTTAAATATCCATCTTCATTGGTTTTAATCGGCGAAAAGGTTGAGGTACTTTTGAGCTCACGTGAACAAGTAGTATAATCATTCGTAACACTAAAACTATCTCCTAATTGCTGATCGCCTATCTTTAGAACAAGAGTTCCGGCTTTAATTTCTGTTGGTCTTCTTGCCTTACAAGACATAGTAAAAGTGTTCCAAATGGAATATTTGGGAATTGTATAACTACCATGCTCTAAAAATTCCTCGGAAGTTTTTGAATAAATTCTATCTTTTGATTTGTTGTCAGCCTCTATTTTTCCGTCTGGATTATCTTTATCACCATCAACATCAGCAACGAAAATAATAGTTGTTGTTTGGTCTGCCATCTTCTTATCCCTCCGTTACAAGGGTAATAATATTATCCGATGTTCCTGCCGCGGGCGCGGTAGAACTTTTTCGTATTGTATAACCACCCATAGCAGCTTGAACCCCACCAACCACATCAAACTCTGCAGGCGTTGCCAATGCTGTATTATCACAACTCCAACGCAAAACTCCCCCCTCAATTCGGGGTGTAAATGTAGCTCCGCGCAGATAGTCAAAATTAAAATGTAGTTTTTTCGCAGTATTATCACCATCTGCCGTAACTTTAACTGTTGGCTTGCTGTCATTAACATTTGAGCCAACATTTGAGCCAACCTCTGCAGAAATGGTACCAAACCCTGCAGGAGCCCCCGTATCACCCTTTTCGCCCTTATCGCCGGTTTTGGAAACAAAGGGAAAAGCATAGACAGTTCCACCGTTTGGACCATCTACTGTTACTTCCACTTTTGTCCAAAGATAGTTATCTTGCCCAACGACATCAGGCAACTCCGTAGAGAACTTGCTATCCTCGGGTGCTTCTTTTGGATGATCGTGAACAGCATATAAAGCTCTTATATTCTTAATGCTCTTTCCGCGCAAATGCTCAAAGGCAAACTGGAAGCCTTTATCTGTATCGCCACCAACAGGAGTAACTGTAACTGTAGGATTTTCTGCCCAAGTATCGTTTGCGGGAATTGTAGCAGTGCATTTACTATTATCAAAACCTGCGGGCGTACCTTGTTTGGCTACAACATAGAAGGTTTTGTTCTCCAAATCGTCAGTGGTCTTAATATTAATCTTTGTCCAAACAAAAGCATTGTCTACTATCTTGCTTGGAGGAGTAGATTGCCAATTAGTAGGCATTACCCCCTGTTGGGTAGAAATACCATAGAAATATTCAAAATCTGTAATTCCATTACCTCTAAAGTCCATCGGTTGACCATTGGTCTGTATCCAAACATTATACTCTCCATCGGCTTCAGTTGGCGCGTTTTCTCCTACATAAACGCCCGAAATACCTTGTATACCCTGTATACCCTGCTTACCGGGAATTATAGTAGTTTCTGTAAAAATTGGAGGCGCGACAGAAATATCAACATAATTAAGTCCCATCTTCATCAACCTCCTACGTCGGGATTATCTTCAAATAATGTGCCATTCATTGTTAATGGGACGACTCCTGTTTCGGGATAAATGGCTTTATTACCATTGTCCGTATCTATCATTTTAATACGGGTGTCCATATAAAGGGTCTGCCCCGGTTCAAACTTGAGAGTGTCCTCTGCTGTAAATGGAACAATATAAAGGCCGTCATTATCGCCTAATGTAACTTCTGAAGAACCCGAGCTTGTATATACCTTCTTTACAGTAGAGTCGGTGAGTACATTTTCGGTAAGATAGGGTTTGAAAATAAACTCAATCTTCTCTATGGGGTAAGAAGTTTGATTGTTTATCCTTACTGATAGTGTGCAAGGATTTCTTCTCTTCATATAAAAACCTCCTTTAAAAAGAGTTCAAGCTCTCTATTTATAAGTGCCTTGTAAGAGCTTTGTCTAAAGAAAAAAGAGCCAGTTACGGCTCTTTTCATACTTCTATATAAATTTCTTCCTTTAAGCAAACTCGCTTTCTACTTTCTCACCAATAATAAGTTCCGAATACGGCAGATTTTCAATCCACTCACAAAATACGTGCCACTCATCGAGCTTATGATTACGACGAGACTTGTATATGTTGGCGAGCACTTCGTAGTTCAACATTACGGTGCGGTGCTGATTGTAAGAGGAGGGAAGTAACTGAATGAGTTGCCACCAGTAATCTTTACGATGCGGATTTTTAACGAAATGATCTCTATAAAGGTTTAAAATATCGATCACTTCTTTAAGAACGTCCATGGAATCGTTAAACTCGGATTCAGGGGTATCAAACAGATGTTCGCAGCTAAAATCCTCCAGCGTAAACTCCTTCGCATGAATCTTGTGCATAGTAGAACATGAATTAGCAACCGTACCCACCTTGTAAGTGTCGAATTCCTTCCACCAGTACAGAGGCGCTGTTATATCCACATATACCGTAATCATTCTCATGAACTTACGATGGTCGGTGCCGGCATTACGAAGACGTTTCATGAGGTCGAGGTCATTGTCTCCGATACAATATTTTTGAGACAAATATTTATCGTTAATAGCCGCAGGATTACTCGTCGGAATTCCTATTGAATACCACTTACTATCGCTTTTCTCCCAAGAGTTCAGTGGATTTCTCATACCTCTAATTGCGGCTTCCCATCCAACAATTTCTGTATTCTCAATTTTTATCATTTAGTCTGACCTCTTCCCTTAAAGAAATTCAAAATCTTATTTATAATCATATAAACAATCTTCAATGTAGTCGCAAATGAAGGCTCTTTGATGGGGTCATCTTCCTCGTCAAGTCGATTGTCATAATCTTCAATGCCGCGAGCTTCGGTAAAACTCATCGTATAAGGAAGTATAAACTTTCCGTTGAGACCCCAATCCTCGCCCCAAGAGTTTTGACAAAGGAATCCATCTTTTGTCCAACCAATAACCATAATTGCGTGTCCGCCGCAATACTCAGGTTTCTCATCGTCCGTTCTCAAGATTCCCTCATCGTCAACATAAAAACTGTAACTCCAATTCAATGCGGCGAGCACGGGTCCATAATTATAAATCGCATACTTGATTTCCGCGGGAGAGTTACAACTAAAGTATCTGTTAATACGATAATGATAAGCCTTTTCCGTTTTGGAAGGGACATTAAGTGCTTCCTCTGCACTCTCATAACAATCTGGAACCTCGATGTTGCCGGGGCAATCGTCGTAAACCATATCACCATATTTCAATGCAGTCGCGCAAGCATCACGCAGATACATACCTTCTCCCGTGTGTCCGTGAAGAAGTTTCTGAGTGCCATAGATGAAGTTAGTTGAAAGAGTCTTATCGTCGCTCTCAACATCCCCAAGATGGGTCTCCAAAATACTTGACATTGCATGGGCGACACAGGAGTTTACCGCGCCCTGATTCTTAACCGGCACATTGACACCAAAAACAAACTCTTCGGGAAGCGCCGCCTCAGATACGACACCAGCCTTCAACTTGTAATCTCGTATATCTTTTTCTTCGGGCAGACATCCACCCATTGGAAATTTCTTCTCTTCCATTGTAGCCTCCTTTATACAACATTAAAAAAATTGGCACCGGCTGTCAGATTCGAACTGACGTGGAGTTTCCTCGACGGAGTCAAAGTCCGTTGGTTTCAGCCACTCACCCAAGCCGGAGTATTGTGTAGGTTTTCGTCTCTTCCCCGGATTCAAAAGACTGGTCATTATCGTTTCCGCAATTCCTTGCGCGGCTCTTCCAGCTGAGCTAAGAGTGCATTATGGTTGCAGGGGTGGGAGTTGGTGATATTATATTATTAATTATCTGCATATTCCCAGTGAAAACCGCCCACGGTTTTTCGATTTTCCTCTTTCCTGCACACTATAGGAATTTTATTTCTCCCATAATTAACAGATTTAATATAATTATTTTCTACTAACCATCTCGCCGCCTTTGTGGCGGACTCAAAACACATATTATTTTCAATACATCTTACTGGTTTTCCAACTATTCCTAAACTATTTGGAATGTGCCTTTTTGAAAACCTACCTTCCCAGTCTACATTTTCTCTATATTGATTTACAATGTTTTGCACTGAATCTATGGAACAACTACATTCATCGGCAATTTCTTTTTGTGACTTTAAAGTATTATCATATAAAGATAATATCTTTTTATAATTTAAATAAGTCTTTCCGTCTCCCCCTAAAGTTGCATTATAACCTGCTTCATAAGAGTTAAAATATTTTATCCAATATTTTTCTTTATCGCTGGCTTCTTCTGCTGAGCATTCTTCAATGAGTTCTATCCAAAAATGCTTCTCGCCATATTTATCTATGGCATTATATAACGGTCTTTTTTCTTTTCTTATTTTGGTGCAATCTTTAAGATGTTCTTTAAAACGCTTTTCAATTGAAAAATTCGTCTTTCCTATATAAACTTTGTTATTTATATCATTTTTAATAACATAAATGTATGCCATCAATTTGACTCCTTTTTATGTAATATTGTATTCTTTTAGTCGTAAACAGTTCAATCCTCGTGTAGGAAGAATACTTTTGAACTTTGCAGGGGTGGGAGTTGAACCCACAAAAACAAGCTTATGAGGCTTATCGGTCACCGTGACTCCCTGCCATACTTAAACCTTGAAAAAAGAAAGGAAAGGGTTGTTTGCTTTGCGTTCTTATATAGCGTTTCCCACTAATGCCACATATCGCTTGCGCGCCGGTGGTAGTTTAACAACCAAAATCCATGATAACGCTTCTCCGGCTGAGCCGGCTGGTAGGAGTAGCGAGATTCGAACTCGCACTGAACAGATTTTGAATCTGCTGTCTCTGCCGTTGGACTACACTCCCATAAAATGGCTGCTATTTATGTCAGGATGGGCAGCCACTCCACCCGTGCTTAACGCACTCGCCCGCAATGTAAGCCTCATTCCGTATATCTTACCAAAGCATTAGGCAAACTAAGGTGGGGTAGGAGAAGCAACCTTAACTTGCCAGTTAGCGGAAGAAAGTAGGTAATTATAAATAACGCCCTTCTACCAAAAGTCGCGGTTATTTCTTGCCTTTACTTTCTATATATATTATATCAAAAATAAGAGAAGCTTTCAAATTTTCCTTAGGTGCTCTTCCGCAAAACCATCTTTTGTGGTATAGAAAATTTTTGTAATTCCCAAATCTCGTATAAGTTGCAGGCAACTTGGACAAGGTCGCGCGAGAGCCAAAGTCCCGTCACAAAGCTCTCGGTAAACGAAAACTTTAAGTCGAGCAAAATCAATTTCCTTTTTCCCTATCAGAGAGTTCAAGGCAGATACTTCTGCATGGACTTTTGCAGGGAAATGCACATCAATATTACGATAGTAATTGTAGCGCTGTTGAGTCGGGTTTGTCTTATTAGAATTATATCCGCTTGACAATATTCGCTTACCGTCGACTACAATACAACCTATCTTTATGCGCGAGAAGTCTGATAGCTGGCTTACACTGCGCGCGACCTCAAAAAATTTTTTATCTGATTTAGTCATTTCTTTTTCTCTCACTTTCTATAAATATTATAGCAAAGTTTTAAGAAAAATACAAATTATTTCCCTTTGAGAATTTCGTTTACTCTCTTCTGAACAGCAACATAGTTATAGCCGGCTTTAGTGAGATTATACACTCTCTTTGCACCATTGCCCCACTTTCCTGCGATTACTTCGCGCGCGACCTCGTCAACAGATTTCTTTGCGGGTTTCTTCTGTTTAGCAAGCAATCTCTCAACTTCTTTCTGAACCGCCGCATAGTCATATCCAGCATCCTCAAGACGTTTCTTTCTCTCAGCTCCGTTGCCCCATTTGCCTTGGATTACCTCTTTGGCAATTTCGGTATTACTCTTCTTGGGAGAAGGTGTGGGCTTCGGAGAGGGCGTCGGCATAGGCTTCGGTGTCTCTTTACGTCCCAGACCATAGTATTTGGCAACTGCAGTCGCAATGGCTTTCGCGCACTGCTCCTGTCCGCTTGCATAGATAACTTTGTCGCGGTCTCCCTTGGTATCGATGAACACAGTTTCTACAAGGAAAGACATACATTTTATTTCTCTTACGCATCCAAAGTAATCCTGCCCGCTAATAAGCTTTGTCTTTGCGCCCCTGTCTTTAAGACCAAGATTAGTGGCAATTGACTTGCTAATAGCTGCCGCAAGAGCTTTACCCTGCTTGCTATTGTGCTTATAATAAACTTCCGGACCTGTACCGCCGCCCGCATTGAGGTGGAGTTCCATATTAAGGTCGTATCCCTTAGAGTTGACATACTTAATACGTTCTGCAAGGTTTTTGTCTCCATCGTAGTTTATAAGGTCAACAGTGCAGTTGTACTTGCTGAGTTCCTGCTTTAGACACTTGCCTATTGCGCGCGCAAGCTTAAATTCCTGATATCCGCTTGCCACGGCTCCGCTATCGTATTGACCAGACTGAGATTTACCATGTCCAATACAAACCGATATTTTCATACTTATTCCTCCTTTTTAGATAATTCCAACACTCTCATATTTGGAAAGAGGATTCTCATGGTCCATTAGCACCAACTCCATTCTTGCATTGAGAAGTCTAACAAACTGACGAGTAGCCGAATCATTTTTAAAATAAACGGTTACATATTTATGTCCTTTTCCATAAAGAGTGGCGCCAAGTATATCTCGACAAAAACGAAGATAGTTGGCATAAGAGAGTTCAAGAAGTCGAGAAGGTAAAACCCCATAGCTTCCAGAAGTACAAACATTATATTTATCCAAAAACTCTTCTGTAACTTGGATTTCAAGTGCTTTGTCGTCATTTATTGCAGGTCTTAATTCAAAATAAGTCATATTTGCATCTCCCCCCAAAGAATTTGAAGCTCAGCCTCTTCTTCATCGTCTAATATGCACAAATCTCCAAGATTCTCATAAGCGCTGACTTCCTCTACAACGAACTCCGGCAGATCTCCTTGATAGCGGATTATCGTCGCCTCATCAACCTTCTTATAGTTCTTATCAACATATTTTGAAACAGTAGATGCACTAAAACCTGTCTCACGTGCGACAGCAGCATAGGAACCCAGTTTCTGGTACAATTCATTCATCTGAATTATATCTTCTTTGCTTACCTTTCTCATAATTTCTTCTCCTTTTCTTTTCTATATATATTATAATATATAAAAAAGAAAAAATCAATTTTTATTTACCTTTACTTACTCTCCATTAGAAAGTAGATTTGTTGCTTATAAAGTCAATAAGAGCGAGCCAAGATTATTCTTCTACCTTTTGATATAGGCCGCAATGGCAGAGTCCGGGGGTAGTCTGCGCGCGAAAATCTTGGCAAGGACATTTAGTCGTTTTATCTTTTATAATTGCGCAGGGGCAATACCCTCCCGTAGTTTTCAGGAGGGCTCGTATATGCGCAACTCGTTCTTTATCATCATTCTCAATTATTTTCAACAGTATTATACCTCTTTGCATATTGATTAAGACTTGCTAAGTTAAGACCCAAAACAGAATCATAATGAGAGACATCATCTGGGCGATAACGTCCAAACTTTATAATAATGTTAGGTGTTTCGATTAGGTTCTGAAAGAGGTGCTGTTGAATTATAGAAAGACCTTCTTTTTCTCCTGTTAGCTCTGCTTCGGTATAACCTGTATAAATAACAACATCGTCAAGACAGCCATAATCGTCACGAAGAAGACTCACCAGTGCGCAGACCTGTTCCATTGAAGTGATAGAATAGAAAGGTTCTAATCCACCAATTACAATCGCGTGAGTTAAAGGATTATCAATATAACGCTTGATAATTTCTTTATCGTCATAACTTAGAACTGGAGCTTTTGCAAGAGAGCTGTTTTGGCAAACAGCCCTCCCACATTCCTTCTCACATTTAAAATCACAGCTTGGAAAAATTATAAACATTGAGGTCTTTCGATAGTTGACGACATCTTCATCTACCAGTCCTTTAAGTTTAATCTCCATTTTCCACACCCTCATCTAAATGCAGCTCAAGAATCGCCGCATCGCAAATTTTCTTTATACCTACGATGCGCGGGAGTATAAGGTTAATGAAAAATTCATCTTTATCTGTGGATGTTGGCGAAAGCTTTTGTTTCTCGCTGTCAACAAGAGCAGCCATTTCAAGAACCTTTTCCCAAACATTATCCACAAGCCTCCCAAGAGACTCTACTTCATTATTGAGTATATTTAATTTCATATCTCTTTGTGTATCTTCCCGATCATCACCAAGAGAAGCATCAATATAGCCTTGAGTGCGCGCGTACCTTATAGTTTCTTGTACATTGCCATAGACTTCGGGATAAAGACTTCCGATTAAGAACTCGAAAGATAGCGTGGGGTCCTCTACATCGGAAATCTTTTCGACTTGAGCAATTAGTTTTTTGATTTTTGATAGTTTTGTTCCTGCGAGACTCACTTATTCACATCCTCCCATTCTCTCATTTTAAACTCTTCCTTTCGCGCACGAGACCAAGTACGGACAGGGGTATAGAAACCTGCGATACGAGTATACTCAGTCGCTACTGGTTCTCCACAAGCAGGACATATGCTTCCATAGAATCCATGGTTATGTTTGCAGGCTTGAATTTTTGTATTGAAAGCAAAATAAGTCAGTCCCTGTGAAGCAATATAATTAGTCATGTCCCAAGCCTGCTCGAAAGAGTTAAATGGTGCATCCAAATTTAAGTGTGCAATCGAACCTCCGTTGCAATAGCTGTCAAACAGTGCGGCAATTCGTATTCTTTCTTTCATTGTTGTCTTAATACCAAGCGGAATAAACTGGTTGCCGTACAGAGGTAGATCTTTGACTACTTTATCCGGGAACAGATACTCATCGGCCTGCTGTAATTTAGCGGCCGCCGACTCACCCGGAATTTGTTCGATAGAGATTTTGTAATCTTTGTCCAGAACAAATTGCTCCTTTGTCATATTAATGACCTCGAAAATCCTCCGTCCAAAATTATCTGCTTCTTCGGTATAGAAAGTATTACCCATTTCATCGAGTCGGATATAACCAAAATGCTTCATTGTCTCGTATATTCCGATGATGCCAATAGTATTATACTGACTTGCCATATCAATGAGTCCGTCATCATAGTTCGGAAGAAGTCCTTTCTCACAATCGCGCTGGATAATATGACGCACTGTATCAAGTACTCTAAGGTCGAGCTCAGTTCTATCTCTGAGTCGGCACAAATAATCCTGTTCAGATTCTGACTCATAAGCAATGCGCGCGAGGTTAATGGTAGAAACCTTAACAGAACCTACCCTTAGCGCGGTACCGCCAATCGATGAGAAGAAGCCAAGATCTCGAATATTGCTTTTCAATCTACAACAGTTAGACAGCGAAGTAACTGAGTCGCTTGTAAAGAGATTGGAGTCACTCCATTTCATATTATGTCGAACAGCCCATCGAGCAAACTCTTCGTCCTCAAAGTGTCCATCTTTATAGATAAGTGAGATTGAAGATACCGGGAAAGTGAACATATTCTTAGCGCGAATGTCGCTCATCTCGACAAGGAACATCTTCTGAAATTCCATAATGCCATCCAGCTCATCAATCATCGGCTTGCCATCGGGGAACTCTTTACCACCAAATAACGCAACCAGATAGGGTGTGTCGAAGAAATTTACGTTCGTAAATGCGCTCTGTATGGAGTCGCGTACGGCTGGCTGATTAACGGCATAAATCAGGCGCTGAATATTCTGCCGCGCATACGTATCCGGAGACTGGGTATAGTAATTATTAGCCACGTCTCTTGACCAGAAATAGTACATATACGGAATCAAATCTGGTAAACCACAAGCGCCAGAAGTTAGGTTGCTTGTATAGCTTACAAACTCCTTAACAAAGTCTACAAATGTAGTAAGGTGGCGCGCGGGCTCGTAGTTGAAGTTATTTAAGAAGAATAGTCCCTCTTCAGCAAGTCGTTCAAGCGTATATGCAAAACAATACGGTTTAAATGTAGACGTATCCGCATCGTGCAAATACAAGGCGCGAGACCACTCTGCATCTAACCAGTCATTCGCACATTGGAAACCATACTTCTTATTCAGCTCATAATAAATTTTATTAAATGCGAGAAGCTTCCTGTGCGACTTCGGCATCTCATTTAGGAGCGTCCTCATATCTTTATTGCCAACGTTGGCGCTACTATCAATAGAAGCATCTGCTACTGTCTCTGTATCAATAAAATTATTGATGAAGTCGGTAAAACTCAACTGCTTGTCACTAAAACCATTTAGTTCCGCAAATTCTTCGCCGTACTTCTCCTGCATTTTATTATACTGAGTAGTAAAATTTTTGCTAAGTCTTACATTTATATTCAAGCTTGTACCTCCTGCCGATTTACCCATTGAACGGCATTTCTAAAATCAAAAATTTCTCCGTCTACTTCAAGATTCGGCGCAGATCTAAATCCTTTCATAAGCATTGTGTCTAAATCTTCACAAACTTCATAACTTATGTTCTTAGATTGGAGTTTGTTTTCCAATATCTTACACTGCGGGCAGTGGGTCGTATATAGAATTATCTTCAATTTTCGGGTGCCTCCTTATAACAATAAATACAATAACCGCCGTCAAATTCATGATGACACTGCTTTTGAAGCTCTGCATTTTCTTTCAGAAGTTTCTGCACAGTGTTATTAAGAGTAAACTCGTTGGGACGGAAAAGAGCTTCGATAATACGATTGTTTTGGTCTATTGCTTCTTTAATCTCGATTTGTGTCATTCTCAAAGTTACCTCCTTTTAGTGTGACTGACGTACAATCATAGAACAATTTAAATAGTTCATAATTATTTTCTCGAACAAAGTTAAAGACTTCAATGACATCTTGCTTTTTATGAAGTCCTTCGGCCTGATACCAACCTTTCTCAATGCCATTAATCAACAAATAAAAAGGTCGATGTAAAAAGAACTCGTTATCATTCGTTCGAGGTTGTGTAGCGTATATTTGCCATAAAGACATTAGTTTTTTCCAATTCGGGTCGAGGAAAAAATCGTCGTCATAGTAAAGTCGAATTTTTAACTTATGACTCCGTGAAAAGATGATTTGCTTAAAAATTCTTGGTAGTCCATTCGTTAAAAAATCATCCGTTGCGTACCGTGCACCCGCGGAAATATTATAAATAAGCTGATAGGAAATGGAAGTTCTTCGAGTTCGCAAAACGAAATCGTGGAACACTTCATCATCCATTATCCCATCATACTGTAAAGAATAAAATGCGGCGGTATTACGAAAATCTGTCCAAGCTAAAAGGTCTTGACCGTCCTTGGCAAGAATTGGAAATTTTGAGCCAACTCGTCGCCCCAGAGGTCTATCTGGCATATGGTCTAATAAGCTATTGATTACATCGCGCGCACCCTCTATTTCTCCAAGATTGGGGTCATGGAGAAATAGACAGTGACTATTACGAAGGGGCGGCAACTGGGTGGCATACGCACTCCAAATATTGGTGCCATCAAGCGAGAGTCGTAGGTGAATTGCATTAGTCATTGTTTTGAAAGCTTGAGTATAGAACTGGTTTTTACAAAACATTGGAGCAACTCGACTATAAATGCTTGTATCCGCGCAGCATCGTTCAATGTCAGTATCCATTGGAATATAATGCCCGCTTGAGTATGCAAGTCCACCTGTAATTAGATTCGGATAAGATGAAGGATTTGGAATAAAGATACCATCATCATAGTCTTTTCGTAAAAAAGTAGTAGAATAACGGTCCTTTTGGATACTGGGTGTTAAAACTACTATTTCGTTCTTTCGCTTATAGTAAGTTGCCAGCTTCATAAGTTCGAGATTGAAGGGAACATGAACATAGCGTCGAAAGTCATCGTCATATAACGCTATGCTCATTCCTCTTCATCTCCTGCGCGCTCTCGTTTTAAAACTATGCTCCCATCATCGTTGACTATATCGATTTTTTCAACCAAGTGCCACGGTGTGCGTGCGTACTTTTTAGCAATGAATGCATCTCCACGACGAATACCGCTTACGATAATTTTTGAGCCGCGCGCAAACCATGACTTCTCAATGACATGTTTTTTGCCATCTTCTCCGCGCTCACTTATTTGTTTATCATAATGTGCGAACACTGGACCAAATATCTTAACTGTAACAACGCCCGTGGTTGTCAAAAGGGTTACTGAATGTTTATTCTTATCTCTATCCAAAACTGTGCCCGCAATACGAGAAATTTTATACAGAGGAACATTCTTTCCTTTGATTGTAATTGTCTCAACTACTTTTGGCTCTTCGGGTAAGGAGAAAAAGTCAACACAATGATATGGGTCAAGATTTACGCCCTCAAGTTCGTGAGGATGGGAATAAAAACTGACACTATCCATTTCCCACTTGCTTAGACTGCCTTTACAATACTTCTCCCACATATCACTTTCAAGACGGTCATTAACTGCGTTTAAGAGTTCTTCGCTGTGCTTTTTAACATACGGTCTTACCTTATCCATATAGGAATCATAAATAGATTTCCACGTAGTTTTTAATATGCCAAACCCAGATTCCGCGCGCGGGTCTTCTCTAAGTTTATCCATATCAAAGTTTTTCTCATAGAAACCCAGTGCAATATCATTCAAGAGATATATCTTTTTATCTTCATCGATAAGTTTTCGTAGATATCCGTTATAGTTGAAAACTCTACGAACCATATCATACTCATCCGGAATTAAACCAAAGTCAATCAGCATCCTCATATTTTGAAGTGTGATTCTTTTCTTTTTTCCCGCAATTATACCAATATACTCGTGCATAATTTCTGTTCTGTCTCCAAAACAGTCTAATGCGCCAGCCTTAATCAAGTTTATAACTTGCGGTTTCTTCATTTTGACACGATTTAATAAATCTTCCAAGTTTTGATATGGACGATTTTTGATAATCTCACTTACAACATCTGCACCGACTCTTGTTATACCCGTAAGACCATAACGAATTTCTGAGTTTTCAACATCAGGAGAAAAAGTTAAGGTTGATTCATTAATGTCCGGTGGCACAATTGAAACACCCTCCGCGCGCATCTTGCCAATCGCGGTCGCCACTTTACCATAGTTTGTACTTTTGACTTTTTTCTTTTTCTTCTCTACTTTTTTTACAACTTCTTCTTCGTCATCTTCCTCGTCATCATCGTCATCTTCCTCATCAACAAAACTATCTATTGACGAAGTAACAACTTCCTCGCAACAAGATTCTAACTCTTCCTCATCTTCATCCTCTTCTCCATTTGTTCCGCCCGCATCATTAATCAAACACGCACAGTCCCAAAAAATAACAGGATACTTAAATGCTAAGTTCATTTCCTGCAGCGCAACGAGGGAGTATGATAGGGTATGGCTCAGATTAAAGCCATATCCACGCGATGTGGAGACTAAGACTGACCAGACATAATTACAAAGATGTTCATCCAAACCCTTTTCTTTGGTGACAGAATAGTATTCTTTCTCTAACGCCTCAAATTCTGATGCGTTCTTTTTTGCGATAGACTTTCTGAGTCGGTCTGCCCAGTTCAGATCAAAACCTCCGCATTCTGGAATCTGAACCAGTTCCATGAACAACTCCTGCGCCTCACAAATACCGTAAGAATTTAACAAAATCTTCTTTAGTAACTCTTGATGTTCTTTTTTAACACCATAATGGTCCATTTCATCATACCAAAGAGTTATATCGTTTTTAAAACGTGCATATTTCGCCAAAGGAAGCTCGGCGCCTTTCTCCTGTGCCATCAGTCGAATAACCGAGTTCAAGTGCGCCAAATCATCAACAGACTCGGGATGAGTTAACGCAATACCTTGAATACCACTTTGCTGCTCCATTTGGAAAAGACTTAGGACACGATGTTCCCATATCATTTTCCACATCTCAGGATTATTACGTTCCAGATTATAAATACCAACAACTTTTTCATATGTTTCTTTTAAAGTTGCCTCTGGAGTTACATATCCATACTCGGTTAAGAGATCCAACTCATTATGAATCTTATCCAAACCCTCGATAGACAACAGGTCATATTTAATCAAACTCACTGACTCAGCATCGTGGAGGTCATATGCTGTCACTAATGTATCATCAGGTGCGCGCATGAGTGCAGTATACTCAACCATTGGCTTATCCGTAAAGATAACTCCACCCGCGTGCTGACCAAGACGATTAACTAATCCTTCAATACGAAGTGCAACTTCCCAAAGTTCAGGATAGTTCTCTGTCATCTCATATACAAACTGCTTAACTGGTGCGAATCCCGCTTCCTCGTCTCCATAAAAGCACTGTCTTAAACTGCGCGGCTGACCACGATCAACCGGAACAAGCGCGGCTATTGCTGATGCCGCATCTATATCAATACCAAGTCCGCGCGCAGCCGTGAGTATGGCAGATTTTGGCTTTTCTGTGCCAAAAGTTGCAACATTTGTGACATAATCTTCACCATAAACCTGCCGAAGATATTGCAACACCTTCTTACGTCGACTTCCCTCTATATCGATATCCACGTCGAGTACGCTAACACGGTCGGGATTCAAAAATCTCCACGACTTTGTCTGTACCGTTTCCCATAACGGGTTTATCTGTGTAATGTCGCACAGATACAACAAAATGAAACCAACGCCCGAACCACGGCCCGGCCCCACTAACGTTCCGGCATCCCAGCAACAATCAATTATCTTCTGTAAGTTAAGATAATATGAACTCCAATGAGTCTTATTCTTAATTGAAGATGTCCACGTTTTCTCAAGACAGTCCTCTATCGCATCATAAGTTTCTTTATTTTGAAGTCTTTCGTCACTTTCAACTTTCTCAACAATACAATCAATTAACTTGCGGTCGCCTATAAAGTCTGACTTCTCAAAAGTTTCAAAATGAGGTATTGCCGCGCGCATTGTAGGTCTCAATATATTCTTCGGATTAAATTCTCTCCAAGGTAGAATCGGAATCTCCAAAGGTTTTGTTAAGTCATAATCACAACAACTCTCTTTAATTGAAAGTATATTGTTATATGCGGTTTCTAACTCTTCTTCCGTCAAATCAAGATGACTCTCAAGTTCTTCGGTATCCATCATATAAGTCGTCAAATAAAAGCTTTTGACTTCTCTATCGCCATCCTGTGCATTAAGAAAAGCTTCGTGTATTGGAGCATCCTCTTTCTTTAGATAATGACTATCCGTAGTAATAATATACGGTACACCCAAGCGCTCTCCCATCTCAATAAGCTTTCGATTAACATAAGTCTGCTCTATTGATTCTGAGGGTTGAAGTTCAAGATAGAAATTACCCTCGCCAAAAAGCTTGTGCAGTTGTATAACCCAGTTATCAATTCTCTCAAGAAGCTGGGTATCATTTGGTGTACGAGACGCGCGCATAATCTGCGTCGGCAAACATCCACCCAAGCAGGCGGTACTCGCAATCATATGACCGGGATTTGCCCCAATAACATCAAACAAATCTGAATAATAAGTTGGAACTCGTCTCATCTTACCACGAGACATCCAGCTTCTTTTCCAAGCCCTTGTCGAAAGTTCTCTCAACTGTGCATGACCAATTTCATCTTTTGCAAGAAGAATAAAGTGATAATATCGATCCTGTCCCGAAATAAAGTTATCTTTTGTTAAGCCATCGCGGCAAAGATAAATTTCATTACCTAAAATTAACTTAAAATCAGGATTCTTCTCTTTAATTTTTCGATAATACTTCTGCGCTTTAATATGGCAACTCAACGCTTCATGGTCAGTTATAGCCACAACAGAATGTCCAAGTTCGATTGCATAATCAATCAACTGATTCTCTCGAATGATACAATCTCGAAGTCGCAAGTTACTATACTGTGTATGATTTTGCACTAATGTAAACTACCCGGATAGTTCAAAGTAGTTTTCATTTAGCACCACCTCCTACCATTTTCTATATATATTATAACATATATTCTATCAAAAGTCAAGTTAGAATTAATAACTATCATAGAAAATAACCTTGATGTTATTACCTTGTTTTGCTATTTCTTGTAAAAGAATCTCCAAACTACGAACCTGCTGTTCAAGAATGGGACGTAAGTCTTTATACTCCCAGATGCTATTTGTCTGGTCATTATAATATTGTTCTGATATTACACAATGGTGAAGGAACCACTGAATGTCTTTGATATCATCGGTAGTAAGATTATAAGAATATCTACCATCTGTTTTATCATCTGGATGATTTCTACGATAAACGCTAAGTATAAAAGACCTTATACCATAACATTTTCTCCAATAGGTAACATCATATTCGTATTTATATCCACTATCATCATTAACCAGCGTTGGTTCATCGCTCGCGTTAAATACTGTTTTCTGTACCCAACCAAAAACTTGGCTTTGTTCTTTTGTTCTAACAACAATTCCATTATCAAGTCCCATTTTTATGCCTCCTTACATCGCGCGGTCTTCATACCGAATCTTCCACGCTTCTATTATTTCATCAAGAGTCCTTGGAGTATAGTCCATCCAAGGCATCATACAACCAACATTCATAAACTGACCTGTTGCGCGGCCGGGTGCATCGTGAGCAACATTAACAACTTCTTTTCGGAGTCTCCGCAGATGGTCCTCCTCTATCGTGCCATGAACATGACCATAGAGCATCCAGAAGTCCTCATTATAAGCCGCGCGATAGAAAGGCAGGGGATAGTGACAAAGAATCACATGGCGACCATTATCCTTAATCTCAAGAAACTTCTCCTGTCCAATAAACCCGCCAAGTCCACGAGTCTGTTTAGGAAGTTCTCTATCATGATTCCCCGTAATCAAAACCTTGCGCCCGTTAAGTTCCGCGCCCATCTCAAGTGGGTTTACATTTTTCCAACAAAAATCTCCGAGTATATACACGGTATCATTCTTACCAACTTTCTTATTCCATCGCTCTATCATATCGTTTTTCATCATTTCCACATTTGCAAATGGGCGATTATCAAAGCGTATGATATTCTCGTGCCCAAAATGGGTGTCTGCAATATAGAAAATTGCCATATTATCTCCTTCTTTCTCTTTTCTTATATAAATATTATAACAAAAAAATTTTTATTTTGCAACTTTCAAAAGACCACTTGTCATATGACAAGTGGCCCTACTCTTAAAACGACAATCGTGCGTCATGAACTTCCGCTTCTTTTATTAAAATTTGAGGAGTAGTCGTTCCACACCATTCATTGAGATTGGGTTCACCTACTACTTCTATATCAAGCTCTGGATATCGATTAAGCTTATCAATAAGTTCTTCTGCACCATAAGTTTTTACATAAACAATTCCATTTTTTGAGAAACGAACCGCATTATGATTTTTACCCATAACTTGAACATCGTTTCGATTTATGGTAATATTATGGACATATATAAGTGGTGCCGGATTTCCTGTACCCCAAATTGAGTCGTCCTCAGTTAAATCAGTAATTAATTCCGCCAAGTCCGAATCGGTTGCAAATCGAGAAAAATTAATTGGGAAAAAAGCTTCGGTAAAATTATATTCACTTAGGTCTTTATTCGCAAGCTCATGGAGTTTCCGAAGATTCTTTTCCGGTATTGCACAGCCTGCCGCGGACTCATGGCCTTGAACGAATTCAAATAATCCCGTGTCATTTAGATAACTTCTAAAATTATTGAACTCACTGTTACTAACACCACGAATACTGCCTTTTATCATACCATCATCATTAAGACGAGCTACTATGGTGGGATGTTTGTACTTCTCTGCAAGCTGAGTAGCAACTAAACCATTTAGCACAGGAGGAAATACATCTTCCTCATCCAAACGCACAAACAAAATCTGATTCTCTAAAAGGTCATACTTAAATATCTTACTCTCAATGCGCGCGACTGCTGATTCCTTATCTTTATTCTGATGGGTTCGTGCATTTACACATTCGCGTACGCTTTCAACAGCCACTTCTTCCATCGTACCTTTCGCGCCTCTTTTGTTGCAAGGTACCATCTCATGCCCATTTATAAGCCCAAGAAAAAGACGACCCTTTTCCGCTTGAGTACCAACTCGTATCATAGCGTTTATTAGTGGTACAATATAAAAAGCAACAGTAATAGGGGTCAGATGATTTTGAATTTCACTCCACGAAGAAGCCATCTGCTTTGTTATTGAATAGGCTTGTTTAATTGCAATTGTTTTGAAAAAGTAATTCTTAACATTGGATAGTCCTTTAGTAATAATATAACGATTTTCCATATCCAATACAGAACCCATATCCCCGATTACACCAAGTGCTGCCAAATCAATAAATTCATCTGCGAAATTCGTACCGCAAACCTCATCATAACGCCGACAGAACTGATATGCGACTCCCGCGCCAGTTAAAGCCTTGTTGTTATATCGCGGTGAAAGCTGGTTGTTAATTATGACTGCATTATCGCTAAACGGTGGATCTGCCAAGTGGTGATCTAAGACCAAGCAAGGTATTCCTAATTCGCCCAACCGCTCATGATATTCATAATCGTTACTTGAGCTATCGGGGAGTATAACAAGTCCATAAGTTTTCTCTTGAGCAATTATCTTATCAATAGTATCTTCTAATCCGTGCTGCTTACCCTCGTGAAGAACATATTCAATCTCAATATCAGGCGAATGTTTTTTAATATATTGATAAATAATTGCTGAGGAAGTAAAACCGTCACAATCGCAATCAACTACTAAAAGAATTGGCTTATTTTCCAGTATCGTGCTTTGAAGCAGCTCAACGCCTTTATCTACAAACTCAAGATTCGATGGAGGCTCAAGATACTTCGAGGTCGGGCAGAGAAACTCTTCAAAGTTTTCAACACCGCGCGCTGCAAGTAAGTTCCGAAGATAATCTTGAGTAAAATTTGGATTTTCTAACTTAACTTTCATTTAATAATTCTCCTTTTTGCCAACAACTTTAAAAAGACAGCCTCTCCTTGGTCTACTGGGCTATCTTTTTTCCGTGTTAGTCCAGAATTATCATATATAAAGGAGAAGGTGGCATACTTATTATATTTCTTACAAATTCCATATAGTTTATTAAAATAATCCTCATGATGAGGCTTTTCCTCGTTGTCTAAGCATAAACAAATTTCTTTTGGGTTACATTCGCGCATTAACAAGTTCAACTGATATTTATTAAAGTTAGAACCACAAATTGCCGCGCCACAGTTTGGGGTCTCGAAATCTTCTAATTTAAGAATAGATTTTTCCCCTTCCATAATAAAAGCTATCCCATATTTTTGTATGTTTGCTTTTGTGTGGTTTAATCCATAAAGGTTAAGTGAAAGTCGATGTGAATACCACTTCTGTTCAATCTGAACTGGCATATACTTACCAACATTCTCAACTTCCCACTCACTAAGCGCGCGACCTCTAATTCCAACTAAATTCCCATTTACGTCATAATGAGGAATAATGATTTTGTTTTGAGAAGAAGAAAAAAGTATATTGTATTTATCCATAGCGGATTCGGAAATACCTTCTTCTAACCACTGTGCAGGATAGCATTTTTGGAATACGTCTAAGATGCCTTCGGGATATGTGGGCAAATTCTGTGTGCGAACAATAGGCGCATACTTGTCTTTAAGAAGTTGATGAGGTTCTACTCCAAAGCTCTCTCGAATAAGACCAGAGGCACTACAACTGCGCACGACCTCATAAACATCAGAATACCAGTCGTAATCAATATTCCTTGTCTCGTAGTAATGCTTTAGGAAAGTAAAAATACTCATTGGACCACATTCAGTATAGCAATAAAATAGATGGGTATTTTTATAGTAATAAAGCTTAAAACTACCATCGCGCGCATTGTGACAAATTGTATTTGTGAGAAGAAAGCTATTTGTTTCCTGTACTTCATCCGCTCCTAATTCCAATAAGAGTCCTTTAACTTTATTCGAATCGAGCTTATCAACTAACTCTTTATAATTCAAGACTTATCCCCTTTCAGTTCTAAGTTTAATTTTTCAATATAATCAATAACCTCTTGTTTTTGCCCCTCTTCCCAGCTTTCAACATCAAAAGCGTACTCATTAAAGAACTCATTAATTGGCTCCATTTGACTATTAGTAATGAACAAATCCTCTTTTCGCATCGTTCCCATATCAAAGTAACTCCAAATACGAACTTGCGACCACTGTCCACTACGTACCTTAAACACATCTGTGACTATGTTTGGTTCAATCGTTGCCAAATTTTGAATTAACTCAAGTTCTTCCTTAGTTGGACGCGCCATAATTGCACCATTATCAGCTTTGTTAATAGTTGAACGACCGCCCGCGAGAGAAGCTTCATTGCGTATAGAAGTATTATTATCTGCATTTGCATTAACCTGAGTTGATGTAAAAACCGCGACATCAAGTTCTATTGCCAAATCTTTTAGCGCAGTTGCGAACATTAACAAAGCTTCGTCGTTCCTTATATTAAAACCTCGAAACTCACCAAGAAGTGCCGGACCAATAAAGATATAATCATAGAAAACCGCCAATGCTTCATAATTCAATAATTCTTCTCTCACAACCGATTTTATCAGCTCAATCGTTGGGTTCGGAATACGAATCATATGAAAGTTATCTCGATATTCCTTGATAATCTCGCGCGCCTGTTCTATAAGAACTTTTTCTTCTTCTGAAAATCCACCATACTTGAATCGGCTTTCATTAATACCCGTAAGATACGCAATTATCATACGCATAATCTGTTCGGGTCTCTGCTCTGTCATTATAAACAGAATCTTTTCCGAAGAGCCAATCTGTTCCCATTCACACGTCTTATCATTATACCGAAAAGGAAATGCTAAATAACATGCATCACTAACCGCGGATCTTGTCTTACCGACACCACTTCCGCTACTACGAATTGTCAAAGCTCCTCTTTCGGCGCCATTGATAACTTGTGAGTAAATTTTTCCCTGCACAGGAAGTCCAATAAACGAAGGATTGCCAAATCCATCAATAACTCCATCAATTTCTTCGCCAATATCCCAACTCTGAACTTCTTCTGTCTTTGAGTATTCACTTTCAATGCGCGCGAGCTTCTTTCTAATTGCATTTGAGATATCCGTAGTTGTTAGTTGTTCAAACTTCTCGTTTACCTCTTGCGCGCGGGGATCAAAACTATCTTCAATATAAAATTCGCTTATATCAACACCTATCTTTTGATAAGCATTTAACATATTAAACTTTTTTAACTTATTATAATAATATGGGAAGTTTTCTTCATTGGAAAACTCCTCAACATCTTGAAGATACTCGATTCCATTATTGGTCTCAAAACTATTCTTTGCTGTTTCATTCGTTGATAAACAGTTCTCAACGTCAAAAGCCGAAATCTTCTTTGCGCCTTGTGAATATAACTCCCAAATTGCCGAAAACAAAAATTTCTCAAATCTGCTCTGAAAATCATTCGGAGTTAAATAATACTTGTCTGATTCTCCTAAATACTGCGGATGCTTTAAGAGACAACCAAAGATTTGTTGTGTAATTCTCTTATCAACAATCAATTTTCTGCCTCCATTTCTATCATATCAAGAGAATATTTCTTTTTCTTTTTGGTAACTTGTTTCGTCTGTGTTTTAACGCCACGCTTTCGCTCAGCTTCCGCGCGCAACCTAAGTTGTTGCGTAATTCTTTCACAAATACCTTTCTCTTTTCTTTCTCTTTCAACCCAATAACTACACGCCTCGTCATAAACATATGGAACAATACCAATTCCACCTTTGGCTTTATTTCTTGGGGCTTTCTGTATGTCATAATAATACCTTAAAGAAAAATAAATTCCCTTGGCGGTCATATTCTTTTTCAAATAGCTTTCCCACTGCTTTTTAAACTTAATGAAGTCAATCTCCATTAACATTTCTTTTGTTAAGAACTCCCAAGTGTAGTCAAGCCATTCTTCATTTCCTTTGCTGGCGTGGAGGTTATCTTTTTCTGCTACCCAACTATCATAGCAATCCTTATGATAAAACCATCCTTTCGACCGCATGAGCCAGTCTTTACCCTCTTCTGTTGTATTTCTATCTATCTCTCCATTACAAACTCGGCAATGTACGATTCCCAATTTCTTTGCCAATAGAAACACCTACTTTCAACTTTTCTTCCATATATATTATACCAAAAATTTTTCGAAAATGCAAATTCAAAAGAGCCGACTTACAACAAGCCGGCTCTTATATATATTAAAAGGAAAGAATTATTTAAGAAGAGACTTCATTTCACCGCAAACCAACTCGAAAAGGTCCTTCTGATCTTCGGTTATTTCAGAAAGCTTCATCTTTCTACCAAAAATCATCTCAACCTTTTTAAGGACTCTGGCGGCATTTTCCTCGTCCTGTTCAATGAGCGCCTTCCAAAGCTCAAAAGCTTCAGCTCTTATATCTTCATAAGAACGCTCTTCCATCTTCGCGTCAGCAGAAACGTTATCTACCAGCACTGCTCCATCTTTGTTCGCCTGCTCCTCGATAGCATCTCCAATTGCAGATACCAGCTCATTATAACCAAAAGGAATCTTTGGCGTCAAGTAAGGCAGACGCGAACCTGCGAGAATTGTAGGCGTTGCGCGCGTCAACAGAGTACGCGTACAATTTCCCTTTTTATCCCACTCGCAATTTATATAACCTATAATGTCAACGAGACGGTTGACAATTTCTGCTGCTCTTGCGGGCATAGCAGGTGAGATATGCTCGATAGTATTACCATCGCCGACATCCTCATTCTTTATCTGGCTATGGCAAATACAAATTATACCATAACCAAGCATCGTGATTTTACGCAAGCATGACTCAAACTCGCTCTTGAGCGCGGTATAGCCAGCTCCGTACGATATCTCACCGATCTTCTGAACACCATTCTGGAGACAGATATACTTCTCACAAAGACTATAAGCTTCACCGACGGTATCGATGGTGATAGTATCATACATCTCCTTCGCTTCAGGCTGTTCAAGCTGGCGAAGAACCTGCTTGAACTCGACCCACTTTTCGATAGGCTGCGCGCGAACACCAGATAGGAAGTTAGTACCAATCTCAAAGCTGAGGATTAGGTTTTTATCCATCTGTGCCGCAAAGGTAGTTTTACCGCATTTCTCGGGACCATAAATGCAAATATACTTACCTTTAAGATCCCTCGAAATAACACTTGGCTTAATATTAAGAATATCAATTCCCATTATTATCTACCTCCTTGATTAAAAACCAAGGCTTGAAGCGTCTGTCGCGGGCGCCTTTCTTGTCTTGGGCGCAGTACGAGTTCTCTCCTTCTCTGCGGCGAGCTTCTCATCTCTAAGTCTCAGTCCTTCCTCTATCTTCGAGAACTCATAACCGGACTCGAGGGGGAAATCACCGCCAGTTATGATAAGTTCACTAATAGAAGTAGTAGTGGTTTTCTCTTCCGGCTCACCGAAAGCTGTCTCAATAAGCTTGGTCTCAGTCTTAGTTGAGAAGTTGAGCTTGCCACGGAAAGGAACTGTGTCGCGGGGCTTCCAGTTATCCATTATGAAATCGATAGCCTTGGGACTCTCAACATAGAAAGGCATAACATCAACAAGACCACCCCACTGAGGTATGCACATATTTATACGAAGTCTGCCTGTCTCAACACCCTGAGAGTCAACTTCGTTGCAAGTCTGACGAATCATTCCGTCATACTCAAATATGGCGCCCATCTTCATGTCATCTTTACGAATCTTTCTGATAAAGCTGCCCTTAACCTGCGGGAAAGATATAAAACGATTATCTCTGCCATAATACTCGTTCATTGCGAGCTGACCAGTTATACGAACGGCATCTGCCTTATCCTCGCCACCAGCGGCCGCGATTGAAGTATAGCCAGAAACCTCTTTCCAGCTCTTGTAAGCAGGATTCTCGCCGCCATCTTTCTTGAGCTTGTTTGCAAAAACATGAACAGGAATCTCAAGAACTTTCTCCGCCGCGCCAATCTTCTGAACGACCTTAACGGTAACAGAACCGCTTATATAATCGTTCTTTTTACCATTTTTCTCATAAGAACCTTCTTTAAGATTGTTTTCACTCAAAAGTCCGATAATTTCTACTGAATTGCTTGCCATTTTCTTTTTCTCCTTTTTTTAATTGGTTCTTATTTGGTCGCCCGAGATAGACCTCGGGCGACATGAAAGTTAAACTTACTCCTCGTCCTCAGAGGGAACGAAGTCACGACCAAGATCGGTCAGAACAACATAGGTAACAGGCTTCTCCTGACCATCGACAGTGACCTTCTCTCTATCGACAAGACCCTTAGCGTGAGGACCCTTGCAGCCGAGAGCGGTTACAGTACCATTGATAGACTTCTCAGTCTTGTTGAGAGCGGCTGCAAGCTCGGGAATCGAGACACGGCCACCATTCTCCTTAACATAGTTGAATACGAGAGTTGCGTTTTCAGTAAGCTTCATTTTTTGTTTACTCCTTTTTGTTTAATATTTTTTTTATTCGAAGTCATCTCTGACTTTCTATTAATATTATATAAGTATTTTGGAAAAAAATCAAACTTTCATTTTCCAGTATTTTTTTATAATGTGTTCACATCAATAGTTATATATTTTTCGTCTTTACTTACATAAATATTATCAAGATTTATATAGTCCTACAACAGATTCAACCAAAGTTTTAAATTTGATTGATTTGACTCCTTGCGCATCTTTAAGCTGGAGAGGTATTGACTCGCAATCCAGACTTATTTGCGCGCGGGACGTTATTATTGTGATTTCTTTATCAGTAGACAGAAGCGGTAAGAAATCAATCATATAGTCAGAATCGGAAAGTTTTTGCGGCTTTCCTCCTTTGTTACCGCGTGACCCAAGAGAAAATTCGTCCAATGGCGTGCGCTTTGTATATCCTTCACCCGTTATAAATAGAAGTGATTTCGTTTCAACGGGAATCGGACGCACAGAAACTACGTTGTCACCATCGTTTAATTTAATACAACGAACACCTTTAGATACTCGGCTGACTGAACGGACTTCCGAAACATCACAATAGAGGAATTGACCTAATTCGGTTAAGACTCCAATTTTATCCTTTCCATCAAGGAAAGCACAACAAATTTCGTCTCCTTCGTTTAACTCTATTGCTTTCAACAAGCCGTTACGATTCATTTTATACTCTGAAAAAGCAGAACGCTTTATAAGTCCCTTCTTTGTAAAGAAGAGAATATCACGATTGACATCCTTCTTATCTAAACTCATAACCGCAACAATATTCTCTGCACCCATGATTCCAAGAGAAACCGTAGAAAATTTCTCTCCTATGGGCAAAAGAGAAGCTGAACGATGGAAAAATTCACCATTTGCTGTAAAGAAAAGAATTTCATTTGTGGTGTTCGTAGATAGAGTATCAACAATAAACTCTTTGGGGTTTAATTTGAACTTAGTACCTACGCCACCTCTTTTTTGAGTATAAAGAGTTGAACTTTCTTGTACGAAAAGATTACCTTGATTAGTAAAAGAGACTAAAAGTTTCTTTTCCTCAATAGCTTCATTTTCCGTTTCGTTTAGGTTAAGAATTTTCGTGCGACGACTGTCACCGAACTTAGTAGCAACCGCGCGCAAATCTTTTTCAATCTCTTTTTTAAGCAAATCAGAATTGTTTAGAATTTCTTCAATTCGAGCCTTCTCTGTTAAAAGGTCTTTCTGCTCGCTTTGAAGCTTAGTTACTTCCAAATGTGCAAGGCGCGCGAGCTTTATGTCTAATATTGCTTTTGCTTGAACCTCGTCAATCGAAAGATATGATTGAAGTTTAGCAGAAGCTTCTTTTGTATCTTTAGCACTTTTTATGATTTTAACTACTTCATCGATTGAAGCAATAGCAAGTAGAAGCCCTTCAATAATATGAAGTCGCTTCATAATCTTGCCCAAATCAAATTCATAACCGCGCGTATATACGACAATCTGATGGTCAATATAAGACTGTAAAAGCTCTCGCCAAGTCATAACCCTTGGGAACCTGCCGTTTTCCAGTACTGTTAGATTAATACCATAATGATACTCAAGAGAGGTATTTTTATAGAGATATTTTAATACAACGTCTGGGTTGGCACTCTTCTTTAAGTAAATTTTAAGACAAGGCGTTAATTTGGTAAGGTCGTTATATCGTTCAATACCGGGATTTTCTTCACTTTCAATAATCTCGTGAAGCTGCGCGCAAATAGTATTGGTATAAACACTATATGGCACTTCGGTTACGATAAGACAGCGCTCTTTAGAATCATAGGAAACCGTGGCTCTCAACTTACAAGCCGCGCCCGACCCTTTTTTAAGGCTTTCTTTTACGGCAGCTTCGTTAAGAAGATATCCTCCTGTTGCAAAGTCGGGGCAGCAGTAGATGTCATCATAGTCACAATCAGGATTCCACAAAAGATGAATAAGAGCCTCGTTGACATCTTGAATGCGGAACTGCGGCAGGTTGCTGCTCATGCCTATACCAATACCCGCACTACCATTTACAATATTATAGAAGCCTTTAGTAGGAAGAACCGAAGGGTATTGCTCGGTATCATCATAGTTATCGCGCCATTCTTTAATTGTGTCTTTGTCTATGTCTCGAAAAAGATATGATGAAAGTTCGCTAAGACGGGAACTGGTATATCTGGGTGAACTCCAGTTACCCGTTTCTGTTGGCTGACCAATACCACCCTCAACTTCAATTAGAGGATATCTCATAGCCCACGGTTGCGCGGCACGCATTATTACGCCAACACAACTGGAATCACCATGGATATACATCCTCGATGCACTACCTACTGCCTTGAGAGTTTTCTTCATCGGCTTAGAGTGAAGAAACTTGTCCGTATACAGGCAATAGAAAATCTGACGAGCCGACGGCTTCAGACAATCTCTCGCATCAACCAGTGCGCGCGATTGTAGAACGGCGCCGGAGTATTGGATAAAACTTTCTTTTATGACTGATGTTAAATCTTCCATTTAGCTCTCCTTTCCTCAATTTCTTTTAATATTACAGCTTAATTTTAAAGTTAAATCAATTTTTTATATTTAGCGACAACAAAAATGAAGTTTTCCTTGACAGCTAACGTAAGGCGTGCCTTTCATTCCTTGACAAGTTCCGCTTTTAGCGTTCTTAGCTTCAGGGCGAAAATAAGAACACTTACCATTACCATTAAGGTAGTTTTGGATTTGCTCTTCTGAATGATCTGCACAACAGACTTCCTCACCATATGAAGTCCATATTACTTTTTGAGTAAGATCTAATGGCACTTCTTTACCACATATTGGACAATTCATTTTAATCTTCTCCTATTTTTTGTTCTTTCATGAAGGCACATGGTACGCAGAATTATTTTTTGAGTAAAAGTAAGGCGGAGCCCACATAGCTCATAAAATGCAATAGGACATACTTTATAAAATTTTATCCAATCTTCACTTATTAAATTCTCGTCTATTTTTCCGTCAATGCCTAAGACCGCTCCTACATCTGGTTTAGACTGTAGTTCAATCTCACACTGCGGGCATACTTGCCGTCCCTCGGGAACTATCTCTCCGCAACAAACACATCTGTCAGCATCAGCCATTATCCGTTACCTCCCAATAACTCTGGGTTATTATAGATATTGCCAATAATTTTCATATATCCATCCATAGTAGATAGAATAAATTTATCGCCCGATTCTATGTATTCAACATAAAACATACCATTGCAATATTTGACGATTGCCCGCTCGCAGGGCGATGTGCCATTCCACGCGCATTTGAATATGGGGTCAATATAAGGAACAAGCACTATATCGCCCTCAAAAATTTTTGTGTCATTTTTATCTTTAAGACCTGTGTACTGTCCTACGGTTTCAGGGTTTACAATATAGTGCGAACTCGGCTCGTTGTATTCTTTTGGGTGCGGAACAGTAATATAATCACAAAGCTCGTCATCAGTTCTGCAATACTTAGCTTTATAATAATATCCCTCAACCCATTCACCGTTATCTATTCGCTTGCCACGGAATTTTATATCACGCATTGTTATTCCCTCCATCCATTTTTTCGCCGCAGTTCGGACAAAACGGTGTTCTAATATATTCTCTTATTTCTTCATATCCCGTAGAGCACAAGTTTTCTTCCCAATCATAGTCAAATGTTTCTTCAAAGGTGCTTGTATATTGCGCTTCCGCTCCACAGCACGAACACACGCAAGGAATATCGTTATAGCCGTCTTCGACCCACTCTCCGTGCCGTACCTCAACCACATCGGCGGTTGGTGCTGACTTTATAACATTGTAAATGTCCGTAGCTTTATAAAGTGCGTCAGCTTCACACGCAGCTCCTTCAACTAAATTTTTTTGACAACTTATGTGATACCAAGTTGTGCTTTCAATTTCATCAATTACTGCCTCACGCTTTATATATTCAGCCATTTTGACCACCTGCTTTCTCAATGCATTCTCTTATCCTTTGTTCGCTATCGTATGGATTCACATATATTTCACATCCACCATGAGTGTCACAATATTCACACTCTATTCCATTTTTATCAAGCCACTCATCAATGATGCTACATCTATCGCTAAGTAAGTACGCATATTTTGTCCTCATTCTTAAAGCATTATCTATATATTTCGGAATTTTCATTTTTATACTCCTTTACTTAACTTCTCTCCAATCAATTCTTTGTCCACAACGCACACAATACTGATACCATGCATGCAAGTATTCACCACAATGCGGGCAGTGGAAATCTCCATAATAGATTTCTACGGGAGGTTCTCCTTTACTCTTCTGAATTATCTCATAAACCTTTTCTTTTGTACAGTTTGTACCCTTCTCAAAAAACTTTGATATCGGTTGAGATAAAACCTCTTTTATTTGTTTCAGTGTAACTTTCATTACTCTTCCTCCCTTTATAATAAAATTATAACAAAAAAAGGAAGGAAAATCAAATTCCCTTCCTTTAATCTTATTCTCGTATCATAGAGAAGTCTACATTTTTAAATATGAAATCCGTTCGTGGCTCTACCTCTTTGCCCATCAGATTATACAAAAGGTCGCGCGCTTCTGGTGAGGTTTGGAACATATCAAAACGCTGATTTTTAGCCGTGAACATCGAATTGTATGCTTGCTCCGGAGTCAATGAACCGATACCTTTATTTCTTTGGATAACTCCTGATATATGTCCGCGCGCAGCGTCCATTTCTTCGTCTGTGAAATAATAGTTCTCGGTTTTTCCATTTTTAACAATGTAGAGAGGCGAACGTAACCATCCAAGTCTTCCCTCTTCAATAAACTGCGGAGCCAGATACTGTAGTGCTGCCATCAAAAGCAGTCCTATATGGTAACCATCGGAGTCAGAATCGGTGCAAACACCAACGCGTCCATACCTCAGCTTACGACTATCGTAATGCCCCGGTACGATATTTAGCGCACTCAAGAGAAGTTTAATCTCTTCATTCTGGTAGATTTTCTCTTCATCATTAGACAGTGCGTTAATAATCTTACCGCGTATGCACATGATACCATAAGTCTTTTCATCGCGCGCGACTCCTACTGAGGCCATAGCAGAATTACCTTCGACAATTAAAAGAGTTGCATCTTGTCCAAGGAACTCTGCATCTTTGAGTTTATCGCTTGCAATATATTTCTTCTTTTGAGATTTTTCGACTTCTTTTTGAGCTTCAAGAACTTGCTTTCGCGCACGCTCAGCCGCAAGTTCGGCTTTTTGTTCTTTTGCAAGTAGGTCAAGAACTCGCTGAAATTCATCTGCGTGCTGTTGTTCAAAGCTTTCAAGCATTTGAGTAGTCGCGCGCTGACACAAGCCTCTTAATTCAATATTATTAACTTTGGTCTTTGTCTGATTCGCAAATGAGGGATTCGGAACTTGGCAACTTATAGCATATAAGAGTCCCTTTCGAAGAACCTCGGGAGGCGCTTCACCTTTGAGCTTTTTCTTAAAGAAATTTGTAAGAGCAGTTTTTACACCAGTTAAACTTGTACCGCCCTCAACATTTTCAAGTCCATTTGTAAAGACATAAGAAGTTTCTGTACGGCTATCAGTCCATTCCATAGCTATTTCCGCGGTTATATCGCCTTCTTTTAAACATATGCTTAGAGGTGTTTTATTTAATGCCTTTCCGCCTTTTGCTTTCATTAAATCTACAAGACCATTTTTGGAATAATAAGTAACTTTTTCTCCTGTTGCCTTATCTTCAAGCTCGAAAGTTAAACCCTTGCAAAGATAAGACCAATCTTCGCACATCTTTTTTATATCCTTAAAATTAATATTAATTGGTTCGAGGTTGTAAACTTCCTGTGAGGGAGTAAATTGAACAAAGGTACCTGACCATGTAGTCTTTTGATCAATTACTGTTAAATCCTGTTTAACACCATCCCTAAGTATCAAAGTAGCTATTTTCCCGTCACGCTGACTCCGCACGAAGAAGTAATCTGATGAAAGGGCGACACCTTTAGCTCCGATTCCGTTCATCCCCGCCACATTCTGATAAGTTTTATCATTAAACTTACCACCGCTATGCGGCATCGTATAGATGGCCTCGAGTGCGTCAGTACCATCTTCACGCAAGCCAAAAGGAACTCCACGACCAAAATCTTGTACAGTAACCGTGTTATCTTTATCAAGAGTTACGCGTATTCGATCACCATAGCCCATTGTATATTCATCAATAGAATTTGTTATTATTTCGCGCACACACTGGAGAACGCCTTGATTATCCGCGCTACCCATATACATAGACACTCTTGAACGTATGGCATCTCGGAAAGATAGAGTTTGAATACTGTTTGCATTATAAGCTTCACTCATAATATTTCCCCTTTAATTAAACAAATTACTAAGCAGTAAATGAAAACCGAATTTTAATTCTTTGATATCATCATACTTAAAATAAATGGGTTTTAATATGTTCAGCGCCGAGACCCCAAATTCAAGTAAATCGCTAAAACTTCCCGCTTTACTCGGCGCGACTTCACCCCATTTTTTATTCATAACCCAGTTATTTGGAAGTTGGTGAATATTCATAAGAATGATCTCATTGTCATCGCCCAATATTAAATAAAAAGGTTTAGAGTACTGGATGTCTTCTTTTTGAATTAGCTTATAATAATAACAAAGAGCTTGACAAAGAATTTTTCCAAGTGTTTCGGTATTAGTTAGATTTTTCTTATTCTTAAACTCTAATATGCCAATAGCCTTACCTTTATAACGAATTATTCCATCTGATTGAAACTCATTTGTGATACCTATCTCTTCATCATTATTAGATAAAATTAAATTCTTTATAGCATATTCTACATCTTTTTCTACCATTTAAATTTAACCTCCTTTTCTTTAACATGCTGAATCTCTTTTATTTTTATATTATTATTTTACAATGTTTAGCTTTTAAATTATATTTCCTCTTCGTCCTCTTCTTCCAGCTCATACCAGCCATCCCATCCATTGCCCGCGGGTCGCCAATACTCACCATCAAAAAGATACCCTTGAACATAGGTATTAAATTTTTTTGTAACGACTATTGTATCCTCGTTCAAAACTGTAATATTCTCTTTGCCCCACATTGAAATAGCGGCTTTTATATCTTCTTCTGAGGGACAGTACCATCTCTCCTTTTCAATAGCGGTGCTAAATATGCTTCCGATTGGGTAGACTCGCTGTAATTCCTCTAAGGTTTCAAACTCAGTTTTCTTTATCAACTTATTTTCTCCTTTCTACATTTCTAATAATATTATAAAAAAAATCAGAGGAAAAATCAATTTTTCCTCTGATCATTTATTTACTTTACAATTATGCGGTTACTTCCTCAAAGTATTGTCCAACAAGCTGAGAAGGAGTATAATATAAGATTGTGCCTTGACCATTGCCGTCGTCCCTTATGCACTTATAAATCTTATCTCCCTCTTTATAATACTTATCTTTATAATATCTCATACCTGCTTCTGCCGCAATAGGATTGCTAAGAGTGCCTTCTTCTTCCGGCTTTGCAACTACTTCCCAGTGTGCAGCCGTATTTTCTGGCAACCATGTCGGATTTGCTGATATAGCGTTATAACACTTGTACAGCCCGCTCGGTCTGCGGACTATGCAGCCGACAGAATAATCGACATACCCGCTCCACAACGGATAAAGCTCTGCATACTCCAAAGCTTCTGCGTCCGTAGTGACCTTCGTCAACACGCCATCTATCTTGTTGCGATAAGCTTTTGCTTCTGCTCGCGTCATATATCTGCACCTCCTGTGATTATTTTCAGTGCTTCAGAATCGGATATTTCCTCGTCAGATTTGTCGATTTCCGTCCAGTTGCCTGCACTGTCGTTGACTCCGAGGTGAACGGTTACAGCGACAACATCGCCTTTTTTCAGTACCTTACCATTATCCGCCGTAAGTATATTGCCGTTTATTGTCATGCCGTTACCACCGTCCATCCTTTATTTGTTGCCACCGCAATAATATCTTCGGGTATGCCGACCGCCGTCGCGGGCGTTGTCGCGAGTTTTATGGTTCTCGCAGTGCTTCCCGAAATATCGGGCAGGGAATCAAACATTTCTGTAACCGCCGCAACGGAAAGGTCTGTTTTGCTAAAGTTGATATTACCGGGGAACGCGGTCATGTTTTCCGTTCCGCTAAAAACAACTTTGCGAAGCGACCTCAAGCTGACGCCGATTCCATTAGCTGTGAACTCCGATATATCAACAACTAACTCCTCAAGTAAATCCGAAGCGATTATCTTTTTAACTTTCGGACAACCCGTCAAACGCCTAAGTTCCGGAGCAACGTCAAGCATCCCGTACCCTGTTCCTGCGTTGCTGTTGGTGGGTGATACGCCCAACCCCTCAAGACCATATGCTCTGTCGATAGCAGGGAAGCCTTCTTTCAAATAGATGTACTTAATGCCGTAAAGATATAAGTCAGAGGCGAAAGAGTCGCTGGCGCTTACATTATATATCACATCTCTAACTATCGTCGGGCAATAATAGTCGTAGGTGTTGTTAAATTGAATGTTGCGATAAGGCGTTGTAAGAGTGATTCTGACAACTATTTGCTTTTTCCCGTTTGACAGCAATTTCGCCCAATCAAACCCATTAAAATCATAATCAAGCGTAATAGTTGCATTGTTATAAACGCCATTTCCCGCGATTGTCCTGCTCGCTTTTGAAACAAAAGCACCATTAACCACGATTCCCTCGTCCACGGTTGCAGAGGTAGCGCGAAACGTGAATTTTTCAGTGTTAGGATAATTCTCTTTCAGCTCGACAAGCAAATACATAGTATTCTGTTCGACCTTGTCATAATCCGGCAACCTTAGCCACTCGGCTGGGCGTGTTCCGCCATAAACTTCGCGCGGGTCAGACTCCGGCGAGGCGCCGCCTGTTGGCAAACCTCTAACAGCCGCTCCCATTTCGGCGACCTTATATGTCCTCGTGCTCTCGTCTTTCTCGCGGATAGCGTTGGCAATGTCCTGAATTGACGATTCCTCATATAGCTTTTTGGGCATCAGTAACTCACCTCCGTGCCGTCGTCAATGACGACGTCGACCCTCTCACTTCCGTCATATACATAGATGGCGTCTCCGACAGTTATATGAAGGGAGTATGGGTTAGGTAATGTTCCGTCAGATGTTGCGAGCTCCTTGTTTTGTGCCACAACACCGCCGGCTGTTATCGCGACGGTAAACGACTGCGCTACAAATCCCATACTTTGTAGCGCTCCTGAGCCCGAAAAAATCCAAGTATTATCGGCGGGCATTGGAATGAACAGCGGAAGTATTGCTGTATATACACCCAACGTGCACCGACAGACAAGATTATAGCCCGCGTTATAAGCCGCCTTTATATCATTCATAGCCACCGGACACGTGTAGTTCGGGTAAGTACCCGCAAGGTCGATATAATAGGCAGGTTTAAGGCTGACATCGGAGCCGTTATATTGGAGTTTGCCGTTTGAAACAGAAAGCTTATCAAGCGCGTTTTTGTTGGCGTGGCTGTGAGATTCTCGGATAAGCTTGTTGAGAGCAGCTTCAACTGACGATATGTTCGGCAGTGCGTCATTTGAGTAGTCAACATCTCCTGATTGGATAAGACCTGTTAAAATTTGCCATTCGCTTTTGTTCTCGCCGACTTTTTGCGCTAAAGCAACTATGATCTGACCCACCAAAAACACGCCAAAATAATAGAAGTTATCTTGCATACCTTGAAGTATTGGCATCTCGAAGACGAGACCGTCAATAGAAGCTATCACAACAACCCTTTTTTTGGCGGCAACTGCTACATCTATCTGCTCGACCGTTGTGTCACAAGATGCGACAGTATAGTTGCCGTCGTCTTCGATTGCAAGTGTCATTTCGATTATAAAATTGTCTGTAGTAGAAGCTCCCCCACCACTACCGCCGTGCTGGTCAGTGTATGATTTCGCAAGGGCCAGAGTCGTAACATCAAAACTCATCTACTATCACCTCACATCTCATACCATTTTCCATCATTTCCCATAATAAAAATTTGCTTTGTAGAAATGATATAAACTTTATCACCAAAGGCAATATTCTCATTTTGAGCCAGCGCAGTCTTGTCAGCATCCGTCATACAATACCATAACCGATCCTGCACGTTCGCTCGTGCCCACGATTGGGCAAGGACATAATTATCCATCTTCTTTCCTCCTGTTTAATAATAAATAAGAGAAGTACCTTCTCTACATTTAAGTAGTAAAAGAACCTCTCTTATTTGTTATTCCCAGTCTACATATTTTTTCTTCTTCTTCGGCTTTGGTGTCGTCCAAAGCAAAAAGTCCATCGCGCGGGTCGCAGCAACATATTGTATTCGTTTTTCCTCGGGACTCCAATTTTTTGCACCAATTACAACTACATACTTAGCTTCAAGCCCCTTTGAGGTATGAATAGTTAAAACCTTAACGGTATCTTGTGCCATTTTCTTGGCAAATTCTTCTTCTGATATCTTCGCGCGTTTAAAGGTATCACAAGGTATCCCGCGCATTGTAAGATAGGTCAGAATACTGTCCAATTCTGCATTTGTACGAGTCAACACAAACCAATCTTTGTAATGTCCTCGTTTAAGGATAAGATCTGCAATAACCTCTGGGTCATATTCTGCTCTTGCCACTATCCCTTCAGTGTCTCTCATTGGAAAAGAATCATCGCAATACTCGTCTCCCGCTTTACGAATTAGTGATTTTGCATAGGTGAGTATTTTTGATGCGTTTCGATAATTCTCATTTAAATGATAAGTAGTGACGCCCGGAGCTTCGGACAAGCCTATAAGCAAGTCTGGGCGCGCGGAATTAAACTCATAAATACACTGTCGAAAATCTCCAACTAAGAAGAAGTTCTTCGGTTTTATCATATCAAGCAGAAATTCAAACTGTATCTCACTTGAGTCCTGTGCTTCGTCAAGAAGTAGATGTTTAACAGGTGAAATAACTACAGGATTCTTTTGTATAAGATTAAAGAGTCCATCAAAATTCTCTTTTGCTATATATGCGTTTGTATTAATTCCGTGGGAGGTTAGTATCTTATTTGCATAGGAATGAACCGTACCAATGAAAACTGAGGCATTGCCAAGTCTCTTTCTCATTTCCTCTGCCGCTGCGTTGGTAAAAGTGATAACTACAATCTGCGCGGGGTCTTCCCCTTTCTCAAGAAGATAACGCACTCGCTCAGTTAGAACACGAGTTTTTCCAGAAGCAGCGCATGATATTACTACCACCTTATCATGAGATGTCTCGACAATTTCTTTTTGCATTTTACTAAGTTCCAAACTTAATTAGCCTCCCTTTTTCAAATTATAACCATAAACATTCGATTCATATAAGTCTATATAAAATTTCTCTCGTTCGGAAAGTTTATCTTTGTCTACTTGTTCCAAAACCGTAAAAGTAAAATCGCCCCAATTACCATATAGGGCTTCATGTATTTTTTGTTTTGCAACAGTACCAATATTTAAAGATGTTTTGATATGTTCCGCCCAGCGTTTTGAAACCTCGGCAGAAGTTTTACCTACATACTTCTTATGCGATTTTTGATTCTCTATACAATAGATTACACTGCGCGGGACACTATTACCAAAAAGTGTGTTGATCATATCATTGAACGGTTTTTGAAGAAAAGCCGACCATATCAATTTATAGATAACGGTTTTTTGATTGAAAGTGCGGCTTAATTCAAGAAGTCGGTCAATATCTTCTTTCTCAGAAGAAGAAAGTTGTAACATATGACTGGCTTTCTCGTTCTCCAAAAGCTCCTCTTGACGTCTTTGCTCGTTTATTGCCTCACATTGCGCGCGGTAGTCCTCGATTGTGTTTTGGAAAGAGCCAATAATCTCCAATGCTTCTGTTCGCGCAAACTCCGCATCTGCCTTATGCATTTCAGCAACCATATCATAAGCTTCCGTCAGTTCCTTTAGATTTTCTATGTAGGCGTCTGAACGATTTTTATGCTTCTGTTTTTCTTTCTCCCACAGATAGTTGCCATAACTTGACACTTCTTGTTGGATAAGTTCTTTTTCACGCTCTGCCTCGGATTGTCTTAGGTCTCGCGCGCATTGTAAGGCGACTTGTTCTTTTGCTTGTTCGTTTTGGAGCCGTAATAGCTCAGTTTTATTAATATTTAACTGGTCTTGTAAGTTTATAAGTTCAAGTTCAGCATTGGCACAATCTTCCTTAATTTTCTTTAAAGATTCAACCTTTTCATTAATCTGCTTTTCTTTTTTCTTTTTACGAGTTCTTACTAAACCTATTATAAAACTTATCAAAAATATTACAGCAAATATACCTAAAACAACAAAAATAAAAATATTTTTATTCATAATTATTCTCCTTTTTTCTCTTATAATAATTATAAAAGAAAAAAGAAAAGAAGTCAAATTTCCACTTGACTTCTTTCTTTTCTTACATTGTTAATTTGTCTGTTGTGTCAATTTCCCATTTACAAATTTCTTGATACAAAAGTTGACCGTAACTATTTTGATGAAATTGTTCGCTATAAATTTTATAAAAAGAATCTGCCATTTTTCTCTCATACAATGGAATTTTTTGAGTCTTGTTGTACCGATAATAAATGTCCTTTATAACACTGCGACAAACTTCTGCATTAAAATTCTCATCAACATCAGAACGTTTTTCGAGACCATCAACTTTTGTAGCGAGATTATTAAGGGTATTCTTAATCTCCGCTATTTCTTCCGTTTGTTTTTCATCATTCTTCCTTATTTCTTCTATTTGTTTTTCAATATTCTTCCTCATTTTTTCTGAATGCTCATCAAACAATCTTTTATAATATTTGTTCTGGAATTTAACCACAACTCCAATAGCACTTACACAAGTAAGGAAGAGTCCTAATAAAGAACCAATATTTTTTACCACATCAAAAAAATCCAACTACCTTCCCCCTTCTTCGGGTCTCCGTAGTTAAGTAGCAAAAAATCACCGACTATATTCTATTTTCGTGCTTTCGCCATAAATCATCATTATGCCAAATTGACCGAACTTCAAATTTCTGTTGGAATATATCTCGACTCGAGGTTAAACTGTCTAACTCCCAATATGGAATACGATAAAGTCGAAGATTATGAGTAAGTGCATACTCGTTCTTTTGTCGATCATGTCCTTTTGTTTTAAGGAAATCTCGTTGGGTTTTCTGAAAGAGAGAAACTCGCTGAAAGTGCTGCTCGCCGTCATACTCAATCAAAACTCCCCACGCGGGCAAGTAAAAATCGTAACGATAACGGCCGCCACGCAAGTCGGCGAACTCTTTCTCTCTCTCAAATTTTAATCCATCTTTTCGAAGCAAATTAATGATGACCTGCTCACCCTTCGAGGTCTTCATATAGCTTATCTCCAATTAAACTATTAACATAATCAACAAACTGATCACGAATCTGTTTGAGCTGTTCTATGGTGAATGTTTTAAGAGACGAGCCTTTGGGTAGGTAGATTAGATTATCAATATTCTCTGATTGAAGCGTATACATATGCTCAAGTGCAGATAAACTTAAATCATTAATATCATAGTAGACAACATGAAAACGCTCTTCCTTTCCTCTCTTGTATCCAAGGTCATATGCCGCCTCAGCTGAACTAAAAATTTCTTTGCTGCTCATTATATATTACCTCCAAATACCTTATCCCAAGTGCAATCTTTTATCGTTAAATCATCTCGAAAATCAATCATTTTAGCATGACGAAGACCGCCTGTCTCTTGAACTTCCATACAGCTTACCTCAATGCAGCGACCTTTATATTTGTCCGGATTCGACTTTATTTCCTCTATAAGATTGCTTAAAAGTCCAATAGGTACTACCTTATCTCCTTTAATCACGCCTATCTCTAACGATGCGGCCCAGTCATAATAATAACCCTTTGTAACTGGCTCAATAAGTCCATACTTCCAGTAATCTGTATAATGTTCTCCTTCGGGAAGTCTCTCGTCAGTTTTAGAATTAACCCAATACTTCCAAGATTCAACTTCTCTTCCAGTATAAATCTTTGTCGGACGAGTAAAGTGTCCTGTAAAGAAACAATCAATAGTCTGGTTTATTTCTTTCTTTATTTTAATTGTCTGCCGCGCAGGTGTACGTTTTTCATATATAGGGCAATATCTATTGGTTATAACTGCACCTTCGCGGCCAGACTCGAGATATTCACCAATCTTGTCCCAAAGCTCTGCACCTTTATAATAAGTCGCATACTCAACATAAGGGATACTCCCCAGAGTCTCCGGTAGTTTATTTACTGCTTCAAAACGCTTCTCGGCAGGATACTGCATCCAACTTTTACCATCCCATGCACAAATATCAAAAATATAAAAATGAAGTTTCTTTCCCGCTTCCTGTCGAGCAAGACATTTATCTTTAAGACAACCAAGCAAAGAAGTAACCTTTCTTGAACCTTCATCACCCGGCAGATAGGCTTCACAAAGAAGCACGGTTCCGTTTGGAAGAGCCTCCATCAAAGACTGAACCTGCGGCACCCACTCAATCTTATCAACAACTTCTCCTTTAACATTACGATTGCGCGCGATCATCATCGTGTTACCGTCTTCATCCTTACAGAGACGCTGGAAGAAACCATCTACTTTTAATGCCCCATAATAATCTCCCGAAAAAATAAGGTTCTTAATCTCTTGTGTTTTATCATGCGCATAGTTTTTGGGGAAGCTCCAATACTTCATTGCTTCTATATTGCGAAAATCAATGCCATCTACGTATCCGTACATCTTTTTTTCTCCTTTCGAAATTCCTTTTATTATATATTATATTATATATTATATATTATATATAATAAAATTACAAATTTTTACTTATTATTTCTTTACAATAATACCTACAATGCAGTTTTACCACCGTGTAAACCGACCCACTTATGCGTGCGCGCTATCCTCGAAAAGAGAAGCCAGAAAATCAACGGCTTTCTCTCTTAGTTCATCTATCGTTCCATCATTCTCAATCACTACATCGTACTGATACTCAAATACATCATTATCTGCATGATTTGAGGTTTCTTCTGACTCTACGCTCGCGCGCCTTATAAGTAAGGTTGTAGCCCCATACATCTCTTTTAATCTTTGTATTTCCTTTGGCTCTCTTACATCAACAAACAAGACAACTCTATCTGCTAACGAGTCGCCGCAAGTAAAAGTTTCTTGAATTTGCTGAACTTTTTCTTGAATCTTCTTCATCGGAATATCGTCCCAAGTTGTCAACAAATCTTTCAAATCGCTTAAAAACTTGCGATTCTCTGGCGTTTTCTCACCATTCCAACCACACTGCCGCGCAATTGTCTTTACATAATCAATCGACGAGTAAACATAACAATGCGCGCGACCTAATCCCATACACAAGGACTCGAATGTTGATTTACCGCTCGTCGGTTTGCCATTAACTACTACTATTTTCAATTTTTAGAATCCTCCTTGCGAGAACAAAAGAACTCGTTGTAAATTTTTTCGTAAAGATTAAATCCATCTTTTTCATAAATATAACCATAAGCATTTTGAGTAAATTCAAGCATTTTATTTATCTTATTGCTATAATAATCTGTCTTTGCATCTCGAGGAGATTCACGAATTAGGTCTCCGCGCTTGGCATATCTTTTTAATTTCCAAAACCTATAAGGAGACATAGCCACATGAACTTTACACTCCTTATTAATATTACTACAAAATATAGCTTGGATAAAAATAAATCTATCTTTTTTATTTTTCCAATCGATTTTTCCTAAATATATGTCACCATCTTCTCGATAAAATCCTTGAAGATTTGCCATTACAGCAAGACATACCTTATTATATAGTGTTTCGTCTAACATAAACTAACTCCTTTTTATATATATTATTTTGCCTTACTTTCTATAAATATTATACTAAAAAAGAAGATAAACTTCAAATTTTCTGTTAATTCCATATCAACTCAGCCCAAAGTCTACTTATAAATAGAACCTAAGAAAGGAGGTTGTATAAATGGAAATGATTACACTTATACTTACCATGAGCACCGTCTTGTGGTATGTAATCGACCGACTCAAAGCTATTTGGAGCGATTTGAGCTTTGGCAAATATATCACTATGATTATTGCCGCGGCAGGTTCTTTTGCTCTTGCATTCAGCTTCAAGCTTGACCTCGTCTATGCTCTCGAGCTTGTTGAGAACATAACTCCTGCGGGCGAAGTTCTCACTGCTCTTGTTCTGATGTCAGGTTCCAGTGCGGTATCCGAGATTATAACTCGAGTCAAAGGCGAACAGTAAAATTAGGGTGCGCTCATCACTGATGGGCGCGCTTCTTCTTTCTAAAATTTGAAAAGAAGAAAAAAATTTGGTATACTTGATATAGAAAGGGATAAAACAGGATTCGGCGATTATGCCTTTTTATAATTATTGAAAATAATGGAGGAAAAAGGATTAATGGATAATGAAAAAATTCTTGAGTTTGAGTCAAAGGACAATGAACAAGTAAAGACTACTGTTGACGGCGCGGAAGATGAGATACCCGATGAGCTTGCGGCGATGGCTAATCTTGGCTCTTTTCTTGCCCTTGATGAAGAGCGTTTTGCAATATTAGCTCCTGTTGTTCTTGAACAACTCGAACGCAGCTTACAGAATACTAATGTGCGCCGCTCCCTCTATATTAGCTTTATTTCCAGTGGTGGAGATATGGGAAATATTAGAGACTTCTACGCAGACCTTGCTAATGTTATCGAAGAAGAAGTAGGCGAACTAAGTGAACAAAAGAAAGATTTCCTTAAAGTTATGGTTGCCCTTATGATAAATGGAATTGAGACAGCTGGTGCAGAATCAGAACGTCTTATAACGATTCCAATTGAGCGACTTAATGATGAAGTAAGAATACCTACCTATGCGCATGATACCGATGCGGGCATGGACGTCTATGCTCTTGATGATTATACGATTGCGCCCGGTGAAACAAAATTGATTCCAACAGGCTTTAAAATTGCAATTCCTACTGGCTATGAATTGCAGGTACGCCCCAAAAGCGGAAGATGTCTAAAGACGAAGCTTCGTGTAGCCAACACTCCGGGAACGATTGATGCGGGCTATCGTGATGAGGTCGGTGTTATCATAGAAAATGTGGAGCCTCCCATCAAGGATATTACCTATGAGTTCGATGAAAATGGGAAACCTATTATTACATCAATTCTTCATGGCGCATCGTATACAATAGGTAAGGGCGAGAAGTTTGCACAGTTAGTACTAAGCGCCGTTCCCAAGGCAACTTTTAAGGAAGTTTCAAAGATAACAGAAGCTGGCGACAGGAAAGGAGGATTTGGTTCGAGTTCAATCTATGCCAAAGACGATAGTCGTTACGGTTCTGACCTCGGAGGCAACGACTCCCGTGAGCAAAATAAAAATTGAGGAAATTCGTGCGGAACTTGAACAAGAAAAATGGAGCCTTATTTCTAATTCGTATAAGAATTTAGATAGCGAGTTAATTGTTGAGTGTCCCGAAGGACATCGCGTATATTCAACTTGGAAAAAGCTCCGCGTTAAGAAAGAATGTCCTGTTTGTAAACAAAATATTTTCAATGATAGAACAACAAAAATAATTCCAAAAAAGAAAGATACTTATCGTGTTCTGGCGCTTGATCAAGCAACTTATGTAAGTGGCTTTAGTATATATGATGATAAAAAATTGATTCGATATGGCACTTTTGAAACTGCGTTGACTGAAGAAATAGCACGCGATGATGCCGTACGAAAATGGCTTATTTCAATGATAGCAAATTGGAAACCGGATCTTGTTGCAATAGAGGATATCCAAATGCAGCAGCTTGGAGGAAAGCAAGTTTACGGAAGCGATAATGTCGTTGGAATCCAAACTTTTAAAACGCTTGCTCATCTTCAAGGAATACTGATGGAAACTTGTTATGAGATGAATATAGATTTCCTACTTTGCCCCACACCTACATGGCGCGCGCACTGTCAAGTTAAAGGTAAGACACGTGCCGATAAAAAGAGATCGCTTCAACTTTTGGTGAAGGATTGGTTTGACGTTTCTGTTACAGAAGATGAGGCCGACGCGATTGGTATCGGTAAATATGCAAGCGAAACCCACACCGCGCGCAAGGTTGAGTGGCAGGATTGGGAATAAACGTCTCAAATTTTATATAAAATTCGAGACAAAAAAGAAGGCCGACTATTGTCGACCTTCTCTTTCTTTTTATGCAATTTGCACAAATTTTTCTTAGGCTACGGGCGCCTCGTCTTCATCTACGATAAGATCCATTAGAGGGGCCAGTTCCTCAAGAGAAATTTCGATATTATCAAAATCCTTTATGTCGAAAGTATAGGGAATTTCGACATCGATTTTATTAAGCTCATCGACTTTTTGATTCGCATCTTGAATGTGGTCCTTTTGGATAATGACATTTGCGCCATCTTCGGAAAGGACATAGGAACCATCTTCTTTCTTTTCAGCATATTCATCGAGAATTTGGCGGAAAAGATTTCGATAGTTTTCAGCTTCTTTGGAGACAAGCTCGGCAAGTTTTAGAAGCCGATAAGCGGTTTTTATTGGAAGATTTTTAGATTTTAGGTTCTTGATTGCCTCTTCCATGGCAAGAATTTTTTGAATACGCATTTTAAACTCCTTTTATTAGAAATTTTTTGTCGAACCATTTTGAACGCTTACAAAATCATAACGACTTATTCTTGTAGATTGCGAGCCAAATTGATCGACGTTCCAGACTTCAACCGAAAAACCAGCAGACGTCCCTTGACGGGTTATACCTAATTTTACCCTGTAAGTAGAAAGGGTTCCATCTCCGTTCTCCATTTTACGGTCAAACATTATAGGCGCATATTCACTGGCAAATTTTTTCGTTTTGGGATTCGTGTAAGTGGCGGAAGGAAAGTAAACCCCGGGAAACATTGACCAATATGTGTAAAAATCACCAGTATTACCTAATATTGAAGGTGCTGTTTGAAGAAAAAAGGATTTTGAATCTTCGTCTTCTTCCCTAAACAAATTTATATCCTTACAAGCTCTAAGTGATAAAGAATTCTCAACTGAATAGATAGACAATAACCCATGAGAATTAATATTTAATGGGCCAGAAGATAATAGTCTCATATTTCCATTTTTTGTTGAATCGGCCGTATCAGCGCCCCAAGAGCAAATTTCGATATAGCTGGCTCCATTTGAATTTGTATTTAATCCAACCCAAGCCAAAGAGGCTGTATTGTTTTTCTTATAGCACCACAGTCCGCCGCAAGCTTCACCTTTTTGGTTGGTTGCATTTTTTATCCATAAATCATACCCATCTCCAATAAGTTTTAAGACACCCGTCATTTCCGCAGTACCATCTTTTTTAACAATAAAGTTATCATTTGCATTGAAAATTTGGTTGTTGTTCAAAACACCAATTTTAACCTTAGTGCTTGTTTCTGTGCCAATCGATAAGCTTTGTCTTAACCACAAGCTTCCGTTATCAATCGTCTCCAAGACGGGATTTCCATCATTATCACAAATCCGTATGCCATAGTTCCCATTATTATTTAATCGACCAATTTGAACTTTAGGCACAGCTTTCGTAACATTATTCTTGGTTACATATTTACTAACAACAATATCATATTTATTATTAATTTCAATAGATCCGATGTCTTTGTTACTTCCGTCTTTTTCTATCGAACGTATAAGCAATCCCGACCAAGTCAACGAGAACATTGATTTACTACGAACTTCTTCCTCACTTGCAGGTACAAAGTTCGTATTATCATTATCATTACCATTATTATACCCATAAATTCCAAATTTGTCAAATCTTACGAACCGATTCATTTTCAAAACTGGATTATCAGTAGGTGTAAGGTAATCTTTTCCGCTCCAATAAGCAGTAATACCATTTGTATCCCAACGGAACGCTGGTGTAGTGCCATCCATTATTGTAATCTTCGAAGTCGAAATCGAACCCGCGCTCAAGAACTGAACTCCAATTTGTCCAGCTTTCATCATTGTGGTCCATGTCTCGCCGCCATCGTCACTGAATACAATGCCGCCGGAGGTTATCTTGAGCTTTTGATCAAGATTTTTCAAACTCGTTAGTGTTAAACCAGTATTATCTTGTACGACGGATTCGTCGGTTGCTTTTGTAACGATATCTTGTGCAGCGAGTAGGCTGTCTTGAAGTACATCAGCTTTTAATTCGCCCTTCTCGTTGACTACGCCTGCTGCTCGATTGTATCCGCCTTGGACAAATTGTAAGGATTGAGTAGTTGCATTAATGCGTTGGAATAAATCCTCAAACTGGGTCTTATAGTTTTGAACCGTAATCGTATCCTTATCCGGTTCATCAAAATTAATACTAATTTCAGAAATAAGAACCGCTTCCTTATATGGAGTACGGACTTTATCATTTTTTAAGTAAGGTTCATATCCAAAAAAGTCCGTGTCTTGTACATAAGTTGTATCGCCAACATGGAAGCGTCGAAACTTAAACTCGGGAAGCTCACTAACACGAGTAACCGCAATATCATATTGTACTTGCGGGCGGCTGCTTGTGTATGCAACGCTCAGTGCATCGTAGTAGTATATGTTTGGGTCAATGTAGTCTTCGGAGTTCCATGAACCCTCTTGAATGTAGGTTGAATACTTATTATAAAACTTTTGGTGAAGCTCTTTTATTTGTTTGAGAAGAGCGTCACGTTTTTTGGTATTCGCTTCAATAGCATCTTGTAATATCGCCAATGCCGTATCAAGTTTGAGACAGATTGCTCTGTAGGTGACAATATCGCCATCAAGGTCCTTTATTGTTTTAATTAAGTTGACATTTTGGTCAGAAGGAGCAAGTACAGGAGTTGTTTTACCACCTGTCTGATTAGATTTAGAAATATATTGCTTAATCTGCTCTAAAGCTTTTTTTATTGAAGTCCATTTCTTCTCTATCAAAATATTCGACTTGTCTGAATCACCGGCTTTTGGATTGAGGGTTATGGTTTTGATTCCTGACGTATCGCCTCCCAATGCTGCCAGCTCATCAATTAGCTCGTTGCGTTCTTTAACGGCGCAAGCAAGTAAACCATCATACACAACTGACTGTTGAAGAAGGCGTACTTCCTGATTACGGAGAAGTATTGCTCTATCTGCCGCAGCCAGATACTCAATATTCCATTTATGGAGTTTCGTATAGTAACCAATATAGTTATTGCCCGCACCGGAATAATACAGATCTCGGTTTAATGTCTCACCATCAAGTAGGCCTTGATTTACATAATAGTCAAAATTGAGTACGAAGTTCTCACGTGGGTAGTTCTCTTCACTATCAACAATAGAGCAGGTTCCATTTGGTGCATTATCATTATAGTTTGCGAGTACAATGGTTTTCGTTACAAGTTCGGATGAAGATTGGGTGCGACGAATTGTATTAAGGTCAATACCATAAGTAAAGCCGTAAGACAACTGCTGTCCAATTTTCTCAGAGAAGTAAACGGTTTTCTTTGGCTTACCTTTTTCATCGCGCTCAATTGAGCCATCTGCATTGTGATAAATCTTAAAACGCGCCCAGCACTTAAATGTTTCTGCAAGTTCTTGAAGCAAATTAAAACGATTTGATTGCTGTCCGTAGATAGTACGAACTTTTTCAAACTGGCTATACTCGCGTTCCGTTGCGCCCGCACTTTTAGCCCAGCCACCATAGACAGGTTCGTATAACGGACAGGGAACTTGTGCTTTATAGATATACGGGGCGGTTCCATCCGGATTTGATGTGCCTTCAAGGTAATAATAATAGAATTTTTTCGCAACATCTGTGGAATTTATATCATAAAGGTCAAGAATTATGTCGTTTCCGTCTTTATCTTTTCCGTGAATTAGTTCATAAAGCCTTGTTTCAATAATTTTTATAATTGTTTCAGTGGGGTTTGTACTTTTAATGACGAGTTCGGCATCTTTTAAAAAGTTTTTTGCCAAAGCTTTTAGGCAGGTTAAGGTGCATGAATACCAAACTGTGCCATTGCTATCGGTGCCTTTTTCTTTAGCTAAAGGAGTGAAAATAGGGGTAGGATTAGAGGGCTCGTTTTCGTCTTTATTTTCGTCTTTATAAAGAGATCCAAGACAAATGCTGGAATTGTTTTTTTTATCTACAACTGCAACGGATAATGTACCATCTTTAAATTCATCTTTAAGTCCAATTTGAAATTTGACTTTCATTCCCTCAAAAAGACCACTTGATAAATATTGTGCGGCACTTGACAAAGTATTATTAACCAAATCCTGTCCAGCATTAATCGCAGCACTTAGGTATGAGTGACCTTCATATTTTGTTAAGTCAGTATCAAGCCCCAACTTCGGGAAAAGTCCAATTTCAAGGTTTTTGCCTATCCAACCATTTGTATTTTTAAAATCCTTATTATTTGCAAGCAAGTTATTAACGAGGTCAGACGCATCATAGTCATAATCAACATAGCCAAAAATACGCTTATCCTCTGCAGTAGGGGTCGAACCCTTCACCTTATATACATTAACATAACGCTCTAAATTTTCATCATAAGTTGAAAGCTGCTTGCGGCAGTATACATTGCCACGGTATCGGTTAGAAACATAAGCTTCTTTACCAACTGTAAAGATAGTTATAAAATCATCTATACCGGGGTTGTCTTTGATAGGAATTTGGAACTGATAATCAACACCGATGATCCATCGTCCCTCTGGTATCAGCCAATTACAATCCTCATTGGTAATCACCATGCTGCTAAACTCGGTTGTATATTCAGGTGCATAAATAAATTGAAGAGCAGTCATGTCTGCAACTTCATCGTCGCTATGCGGCACCATTGAATAAGGAATATAACAAATTTTATTGCTATTGTTGTCTATCTTATTATACTCATTCGTAGTTATATTTAAAAACCCTTTCGCATAAGGACCTTCAAGTATATTGTCAGTATTGGTAATAGTAACCTCATATAAAGCTTCTTCCTGCGTTTGAAGCAAATGATCCGTATTTTTCTCATCCAACTGCCAATCAGTTCCATCCAAAACAGCAGTCGCAAGTTCATAAATAGTTCCTTGGTTATTATTTGCTTCGTCACTAAAGTTAAGCTCAAAACCACTCTTACCAAGTTCATTTATAAACAAGTCTTCACAAGTATACGTAACAGTATTACTATCAGAATCCTCAGATATATCTTTAACTACGAGGTCATACCACTTGTCATTTATATCTTCTTGTCCATTATCCCAATAAGCCTTGACCTTACGCTCGTTCACGAGCAATTTAACAAAGGGATTATCTATTCTTTCCCCTGTTATTGTATCAATATATGATAAATAAAGTTTGAAAGTAAGCGTATGCGTTCCGTTTACGTTCAAAACAAGATTTGGCTCCAATGCGCGCGAGCCATCAGTCATAGTGTTCGAGCCAATTACACAAAGCTTCCTTTCTTCATAATGGCTCTCTGTTGACCCAGAGGCAGGTACAAAGTAATCTTCCCAAACGCTTATTTCATATTTGTTCATTTAACTGCCTCCTTTAATAATAAAGATAATCATATTCAAGTTTTTTAATCGGATCTTCCTTGGTATCAGTATCAAGGTGTACTGCTAAATACATCTCTGGATAGTCAAATGAAGGCGGTATTGTAAAGAAATCCCCCTCTTTAATAAGACTGTTATAAATCTTGCCAGTGGGCTCATTTGGTTCATTTGGTTGACCATCTTTAGCCGAATAACCGAGTAGAAGGTTTGACTTCACATCAATACAAATAAATTTATTATCTTTTTGGTCGTTTGCGGGAATTGTACGGTCTGCCACAGAGTCATGAAAATTCAAAATTTTTCCCGGAAACATAGGACTGTCTTCCTCTGGTTTTCGCTGTAAGCAAAGAGTCTTAACGGGAAATACCCCGTCCGTTTTCAAAGCAATAAAAAGTTTAAAATTCGTTTCAAGGTCACCCGCGTTGTAAACTTTTATACCATACTTAGGAGTATCCGTCTGAAATTTTTGCGGCTGATCGTAGTCTCCCTGCTGCATCAACATATTACTACTTTCGCTCCATTCGTCTCGATTCGAAGCAAAGCCAACCCACTCGGGGATTGAATACTCCCCATCTGAGCGAAATTCGTTCAAATATTTAAGTCCCTTTCCATTGATATGTCTATTCCGCGCGAAAGGTGAGTAAGCAGTAAACTCCAGAGTACCCTCACCCTTATAAACTCTCTGATCTTTCTCATCAAAGCAAATATAGGAAAGTTGCGGCTCGCCTGTTGGTTTAACCAAATACTCTTTATATGGCCGCTCATCAAAAACCAATGGTATAATATCCTTACATGCCATCGCGCGCCGCAGATTGCGAAGTTGAGTCTCCGTCATCGAATCATACGCAATTGGTATTGAAAATGGTTTTTGAGAATAAGTTGACTTCCAGTAATACATCCCATCCCCACCGGGCACTTGCGCCGTAGCGTCTGAGAAGCCGGGGAGCAAACTCTCATTGAATCTGCTCCCGTCGCTTGTTCTCAGGATACCCAGTTTGGAAGAATGGAAGTTTCCTATGGAAAAGCCAATAAAATCGCCTTTTAAAACTTCCAAATCTCTTCCTCCTTTATCTCTTTAGGTTTATCGTTCTTACGTTACGATAATTTGCATCTTTTGTAATTTCCTTCTTAATCTTTCTTACGAGCTGATCTACGTCATAATCGTTCGAAAGTCTGTCTACTTGTATGTCGATATCGTAATAGTTATCTCCGTTATTCTCAGAATTACTATTACCGAGGTCTCTGGTTTTTGTTAATACCTCGCCAAGGATATCGCGCAGTTGTAAGAAGTTTTCGGTATCGCGCGCATTGAGTACGGCTTCTGGTCTTGACTTCGTACCGTCCAGCCATGCAGGACCAGTGAAGTTGGCAAGTCCGCCTTTCTTATAAGCTTGCAACGCGGCCGCAGTATACCAGCCAGTCCAACCAGAGGGATCGTTGCTTGTACCGATTAAGTAAGGATACTTCGCGCCTTTGCGTATCTTGAGGATTTTCCTATTGGAGAGACCCTTTGCCGCGCGGCCACCTGAGCCATCGGATGCCGCATTACCAAAGCCAACTGTGCGAACTCGAGTACCAACAGTCAGTGCTTTCGCACCATTAGAAGTTGGATTCTTCTTCGGTGTTTGGGGCTTTGAAGTTTGTGAAGTTTGAGTTTTATTAACATCAGGATATGAAGTAGAGGGTTTATAGGTATTTTTGCCTGCATTTTTAGCATCGAGATATTGTTTAGCAAGAGTCGTATTTATATTGCGCTGTTCGATGGCTTTCGCACGCTCTTCTTCGGACATTTGAGTGTATTCGTAGTAATCGACTAAAATTCGCTCAAGTTCAGAACCTTCAATGATCTTACCGTCGGGACCCCAGCCCTCTTCCATAAGGAGTTTAACTTGTTTCCACAATGCGCCAGACTCTTCATCCTGCTCAAGTTGCTTTTGCATAGTTTCGAGTTGCTTCTCACGAACTTTTTGAGCTTCATCATTTTGTTCTTCGAGTTCGCTTATCTTTTGGTCGATAAGTTCGTCAGTATAATCTCGGCGCATTTGTTCGACGTCTTTGCGCGCGGCGATTATGTCGGCTTGGGTTGAGCCTGTGTCACGCTCCATACGGAACAATTGTGCATCTTTATCAGCAATTTCTTTCTCTCTCTCGGCGTTGTCACGTTCCTGACGCTGTTTATCAATGTACTTGCGAAGAGCGTCGAGTATATCGGATTTTGCCTCAGCAAGAGTTGAGATGTATTCGCTATACTTGTCGATTTCGTCTTGGCGTTGTTTGATGAGAGCATTGTAGACGTCTTTTTGGAAATTAATGTATTCATCGCGCCCACGCTGAGTAAGTTCGTAGAGTTTGTCATCGATTTCCCAAAGAGCATCTTCCGCGCCTTCGATTTCACCTTTTAGTTCTTCGAGCTTACTTACTTGCTCTTCGATTCCTTTACCGATATCTTCATCTTTATTTTTATTTATAAGGTTGTAATCAATGACAACGTCACCCGTTGTCATATCATAGCGAGCATATTTAGAATATTTATTGTTGTTTAGTTTTTCGATATCTTTTTTACGTTCAGCAAGAAGTTGTTGTTGGAGAGCTTTTTGTTGTTCGAGGGACTTACGCTCTTGTTCGGTTTTCTTGGCAAGATCGGAAGCATTGCCGAGACCATATTGGACAAGGCGGTTATATTCGGCCTCAAGGCGATTACGCTTACGGATTTCGGTATTAATTTTTTGGGTTAGATTGTAGAGATGGTCGTAGGGATTTTCCCATGGGGTTTTTTCTTTAGAAGAAGACGATGAACCACTTGAGGTATCTGTACGACCTTTTGGCTTGGTGTAAGAAGTTCCAGTACCACGAGGAGTAGTAGTGGTTATATTAGTCTTTAAACCACTTTTCCCACTGTTTTGGGAGTTTGCTTTAGCAAGTGCTGCTTCATATTCGGCTTTTGCGTCTATTACTGATTGTTGATCTTCAACTTTTATCCGCTGTCCCGTAAGAGAAACTCTCTTTCCCTTTGCATTTTTCCCTTCGGTTAGCCCAAAAGCCGTCGCCAAATATGGATGTACTTGAACAAATCGATCTATAACTGCATTTATACCAGCTATCATTCCATTAGCTGTGGCTACGCTCAACTCAGCTGCCTGTACTGCAGCCATATACTTCTGTTGAGCCGCAATAACGGGGTTATAAGTTCCATCTGCTATTGAAGTGGTAATTTGTTTTTTTATTACTTCTTGTTGTTCTTCGGTTACATTAGGAAACAGGTCTTGAATTTTTTCTTCGGTCCAGAATTGCTCAAGTTCTTGTTTGGCCTCGCTGGGGTCTAAACCACATTCTATAGTAAGATAATTGTATTGATTTTGTAATAATTTATTAAGCTCTTCTTGGAATTTATCAGAATCTATAACAGGGTCTATTACAAGTTGATCGCCATTAAGAAAGTTGCTTTTAGAAACGTCATTTTCGCCATCGCTTCCTCCTTCGTCCCAATACCCCTGAAGCTTTTCGTTGACCTGATGGTTAAACTCTTCATTGTCTACTTTAGGTTTGACCTCAACTTCAATTCCGTTGTTTTTCTTTGATAAGACATCTTCTATCTTTTTCTTCGCTTCTTGTGCAGCAACGGTTGGGTCTTCTATATTTATACCTAATACAGGAGCATATTCAGCCAACTGTTTTTCATTTAAGTCAATAAACCATTTATCTTTTTCTTCGTTCGCTCCGCTTACTTTATAGGAAGCGCTCTTTAATAAATCTTCCATGCCGCCCGCATAATCAATTTGCTGTAACTGCAAGCTCAAATCAGACGAATAAGTTTGCAAATCTGCTATTGCGGCCTCAGCAGTTTGTTTTGATACTTTTGCGAACTTAGCAAACTCATCAATTAACTGCTGGGTACTTGTTATACCATCAAGATTGGTTACAATACTACCATTACTGTCAACAGACCAAATATTATTTTGAGGCAAGGAAGCGAACATTTGATAGAAAGTACCATTTAACTGCTTAATTTTTCCCATAAAGGAATCTATTGCTTGCTTATAGCCAGTACCCTCTAAAGCTTCATTCCAAGCATCCTCTCCAAAAAGATTAATGATCATTTGGTGGAGTCGCTTATCACCATAGGCACCCTTGTCATATAATTCTTCTATTTCTTTTCGCTGTGAATTATAGAAGTCACTTATTGCTGTCTGAGATTCAGATAGAGAGCTATTGTAATCATCTATGCGTGCAAAGGTATCTTCTATGATATCTTGACTGCGATACATTTTCTGTAAAGCAGAAATATATTCGTCAGTAAGGTCTGTGGTGCTAATTATTCCTTTTTGAAGTTGCTCAAGAATACGTCCAAAAGCACTAAAGGAAGTGCCTGTATTTTCAAGCATTTGACCAACTTTCTCATTGGTTTTAGAAAGTGCTAATACTTGCTTTGCACTCGGATCTTCAGAAAAAGATTTTAGCTCATCTTCAGATAGCCCGTAGAAAGCTTCGGACATCTGATCTGCCACTGAGATGTTCTGAAGCATAGTGCTGGCAACTTCACTAAAAGCATTATCAGTTTCATCAGCAATAGTCTTTAAGGTTTTATAAGAATTTATTGACGAGGAATAATCTATATTACCAAGCTGATCTAAATCATCTAAAAGCTTTGGTACAATCTTATCATCAGCGGCTTCGAGCATTGACTTTATTGTTGTTTCAGCGTCTCCATATAGTTTGGAATCTTGAATCTTCTCAATATTTTTCTTTGCATTTACGGCTTCGGTATAGCTACCAAATTTGTTTTTAAGATCTTTATACCCCTCATCATTTGCCGTTAAACCAAAGTATTCTGTAGTCTTATTAATTTCTGCTTGCATGCCACTAAGATATTCTTTTACACTATCACTATAGTTAGCCCATGATCCTTCATTGTTGTTGAGCATATTCGTAGCATCTGCAACCGCGTCGTAATTACCACGCAGCGCTTCGCCTATATCTGTTGCATCAGTTGCTATTTTATTATTAAGCTCTTCGACTTCTTTGACAATATCTTTATTTGCTAATATTTCGGCAACGGCTTCTTTCTGAGCCTTTCCTCTCTTGGCATACTCTGAATCATCCTCAGATAAGCCAGTAAGCCTCTGATATAAGAGTTCGATTTTGTCTTTATCGCTACCAGAAGGAGTAAGAGAATATTTTTTTAGTAAAGCATCTAACGAGTCTCCTGAAAGCTTATCTTTATATTCTTGCTGTTTTCCACTTATTTTTTGTGGAGATAATGAATAAATGTGTGCTATTTGATCTTCATACTTTAAATCTTTTGAATAGGCTGCTAAAAGCTTTTTATCTTCCTCTGAGGTATCATAATCGCCTATAACAGGAGTAACTCCTGCATGCACAAGAATCCCCTCAATAAGCTTGCCAAAACCATTGTCATTAGTATTATTGTTATAATTTGGCTGGAGAGACCGGTCTATATATTCTTTTTCTCTTTGTTCTTGTTCTTTTTTTTCTACATCAATACTATATTGAGTTGATGCTCTTTTTTTAATTAAATTATCAATTTGTTCACGTTGTTGTTCTTTAATTAACTCAATACCTTCACGGGAAATTGTTGTTAAGCCATTTTCTTCGGTCGTATAATCTGCCAATATCGGATATTTTTTTAATAATTCGTCAACTTGTTTATTAACCTCAACAAGGCGGTCTTTCCAATCATTTGAACCAGTCACTAATTGATTAAGATCCGCTATCATCTCATCATAAGAATCAAGATCTGACAACAGCTCTTTATAATTATCCTGAACTGTACTTAAAGCACTTTCAGTATTTTTTAATTTTTTATTTAAGTCTTTAAGTTTTTTATAAGAACTATTTAAATATATAAGAACTCCGGTTCCTACTAAAGCGGCAGTTACTCCAGCTATTATACCCAAAAGGGCACCTAATGATATCTCAAGGTTTGCGGCCAATCCAATTAATTTAGTGAGTGCTGCAGAGCCTACTTTGCTACCATTTTTTGCCTCTTCTGCCAACTGGGCCGTGCCTTTTTTACTTAATCCTAAAGTTGCTACCTGTTGTAATCGAAGTTTATTTTGTACTCCCAAGTTCGCAGAGCTATACATTTGTTGTCGAATTTCTTCTTTTTGCTCATCAGTAAGATTTTCCAAGGCTTCTTTCTGAAACAGAGCTGCAAAAACAGCTTTTTCTCTCTCTTCATTGTTACCAATCATAGCAATGCGCGCAGCTTCTTCTACTGTAACATTTTTCTGCATTAAAAGCGAGAAAGTTCCTAAAGCGTCTGAATCAGACATCAAAACCTTTTGAAGTTCTTTTAGTTGACCAACATCTGCTTTTACTCCCTTAAAACTGCCTATAGTTATGGATCCATTTTTACTTACTGAGTTTATATGCTCTATTGCTAATTGTAAATCCTTTAAGTAATCTTCAGTAGGCGAATGCGAAAGCACCTGTTTAACCGTGGAAAAAGCTTTTGGAATTTGCTTTAAGCCGTTAATCACAGTTTTACCCGCGGTTTTACCCATACTTTTTAATCCTTCATTAAAACTCTTCATTGGACCAAGGTTATCTTTTAATCCAGTTGAAAAAGTCCCCCAAAAAGAGTCTAAAGCCGCACCGCCAACTTTAAATACGGCTAAGGATACACCCAATTTTCCTATCAGACTGGTAGCTTCACCACCAACTTCCGTTACTTTATTAACAGCAGTAGCTAATTTTATTAAAATATCAACACTTAATTTAATAAGCTTATTGTTTGCAATGCCCATGGCAAAACCTTGCCAAGCATTATGCAAACGATTGAGCTTGCTTTCCAAGGACTCTGTTGTTTTCTCGAACTGCTCTTGTGATGAGCCGGCACTACTATATGCTGCGTCAACAAGCTCAATAGTTCTATCGTAATTAGACATCATAGCAATGAATCGGCTCTGTTGTCTACTACCTGCTGCCACAGTGGCAATATAACGTTGCTCATTTACCGTTAAAGAATCCCATCTCTTAGCCAAATCAAGGAAAACATCATCAGTTTTTCTAAATTCACCGTTGCTATCACGAAGTGCTATGCCAACCGAACGCAACGCTGTCTCAATCTTATTAGCGTCAACTTGTTCACCATCAACTTCAACAAGTTCATTCGGATTCTTTTTCAGCTCAGTGAAACGTGCAACGATTGTTTTCATTGCAGTACCCGCGGTCTCTGCAGACTCACGAGTTGTTTCTATAATCTGCGAGAGGAAAGCTGCCGTAGTCTCGAATTCCATGTTCGCATTGTGTGCAATAGAGGCAGTTTTTGTCATTGCCGTTGAGATTTCTTGTGTATCCGAGGCCGTAATCTTAGCAAGTTCTGAATAAACATCATTAACCTTTTTCGCCGAAGCCTCGTTAATTTCCATGTTAAAACCACGAAGCGCGGCGGTCATCATGTTAGTCGCGTCGACATAATCCATTCCTGCGATACGCGCCATCTTCATCGTCTCATTAGAGACTTCCATTACTTCATTGGTTTTAAGACCTTGCTGGTAGAAGAGCGTAGCAGTTTCATATGCACCAAGAGTTGTTGTACCAAGATCATTAGCCATTTTTGTGTATTCAGGAAGCTGCTTCCACATATCACCAACAGAAAAATCAGTAACAACAGCCGTTTTGGTCATAGCGGCATCTAATTCTTTAACAGCTTGATATGCTTCTCGTATAGCTCGTTTAAAAAGTTGAATAGCATTTTGCATACCAAAAAAACTAAGGAATCTTTGGTGCAAAGCTTCTATTTCTCTTTTTTGAGCAGTAAAACGATTTAGTTCAGTAGTAGTTTCACCAAGTTTTTTCTTTAAAGGATCAGCTGATTTCTCAGCTGATTGCATCGCTTTTGATATCTGTTCAAGAGCTTTTTTGGCGCCCTCACCAGATTCATTTTTTAAACGCTTTAACTCTCTGTCTAAGTCTTCTATTGAATTAATAGAAGAAATATCTACGTTAAAAGCCTTCCAATTAACATCACTCGACTCAAGAATTTGCTTGACTTCTTTAAATTTAGTGGAAATATCAACTTGCTGTATGTTTTTTAATTCCTGTTCCGCTTTTGTTAATTTATCTGTAAAATCTTGAGCTTCTTTAGCCAATTGATTCTTACTGACGTTACCTTGTAATTTTTGTTCAACTTCACTTAGTTTTCGCGCGGCCTCTTCTGCGGCCACTTGAGCCTGCTTATAATTTTGATATTCGCTGGTGTTCTTAAAACCTTTTGCTTTTTCGTTTCCGCCATAATTTTCGGCTAAGCGTTTATTTTTAGCTTCTTCTGCTTTATTTAATTCAGCGGTCGCTTGAGTAAATTCTTTTTTTGCAGCTTTTTTATTGGCAGCAAGAATTTGATATTGTTCATCACTTATTAACTGTCGACCTTGTAAATTATCCTTTTCATAATCTTCCTTATTTTGTTTCGCTATAGCAACTGCTTTTTTAGCCTTCTCTTCTGCTTTTAAGGTTTTATTTAATTCATTATTATAATGTTGCCGTGCCTGAGTCATTTTATCAATTAAAGGCACAGCCTCTTTTAATTGTCGCTGAGTCCCGCCAAGCAGGTCTACATTAACGCCCATTTGACGGAGTTTCGTAGTAATTGTTTCGATGTCTTTTGCTACTTGCTTATAGTCAGCAATATTAATAACACCGTCTTTGGTGTTTGCTCGAAGCGCTTTAATCTTTTCACTAACAAGAGAAAACATTTGAGCAACTTCTTTTTCCATTGAGCGCCCCAGATTTAGTTTACTAAATCCATCTCGCATTTTATTAAGAGAAGTATCTAAATTCTTTAATTCAGTCTCTATCTCGAGCTTTAGCGTCTCTTTAACTATTCCTCCGTTCTTTCCCAAAACCTTTCCTCCTTATAAAAAATCGACATTAGTTTTAGAATTAAAACTAATGTCGAAACCTTATATATCACTATCTATATCGTCATTTAAATATGTTAAATCCATAGCTCTGGTGTTATTCCTTCCGCCTACTGGTATAGCCTTTGCGCGCAAGGTACTAACAACCGGAGTAGCATTTTTTCCCAAACGAATTGATAGGTCAGACACCAGTTTTAATCGTGGAATTGTTATAATTCCGGTCTTTGTAGCTCCAGACTCGTCATCCTTAAAACGAGTCTTTCCTATTAAGTGAAGATACCCATCAAAAGTTGATTGACCAACGCGCGCAATCGTAGCGCCGGAATTGTAAGCAAAACAATAATCCAATATCACATTAGTGTATGGCTTATCAATTTTGAAATGGGTCTCATCTACTTTTTCGTAAGAGATAATTTTCTCGCCAGTGGATTTATCGTATATAAAAATTTTTGTATCGGGTGCAGGTGGATTTGAGAAGGTAATAATTCCGTTCTCATCGCTTTCCTTTTCCTCATACTTTGGAACCTCAATGGATTCATTCTGTACGTCGAAAAGCCTTAGCCCATTCATCAAAGCAAATTGAGTTTTAGAGAAAACTCCTTGGGAAAAAATAAGCTGAACTTCCTTTGTTGTGTCCCAATCAACTCTTGCTCTGTTGTCAAAGCCTCCATTTGCACTTATATAGCTTTTAATTTCTTCGAAGTTGGCTATGCTAATGCGGTCAAATGCCGCGACTGTCTCCCCAACTTCGAACTTCCGGCCTTTTATCTCCATTGGATAAGTAGCTTTTAGTAGAACAGAGTACAGTTCTTTAAATCCAAATTGGGCGGTTTCAGTCATTTTATCACCTTAGTAAAAAGGCGGACGCCATTCGACATCCGCCTTTTTTAATTTTAATTTTTATTATTTGCCAGATTGAGCATTTGTAGTTTTAAGGTCGGTAGCATGGTAGATTGAAGTAGTATCTGCGGCGGGATCAGAACCAGTGCCAGAGAGCTTATACTTAACAAGACGTACCATCTTACCATCCGCGGGACGGAGTACGCGGAGGTTCATGTTGAAAACGGAGGGATCTCCCTCTGCCTCCATCGTGATCGTGTTCTCGGACATAACCTTTGCCTTGGGTATGATGAGCTGGAACTCCTCATCCTTACCAGTAGTTCTGGATCTGGCGAAAGTATCACCAACAGCATAGTAAGTGCCGGGGAAGGTGGATGCACCGATATCAATTATTGCGCCATCAACAAGAACGTCGAAGGAGCAGAAATAAGTCTCGCCAACAGTAAGTGTTGAGGGAGTAGCGCCTTTTGCGTCAAAGAACTTGGGGTTCTTCTTTTCATAAAGCTTGCCATCGGGTGCAGTATACTTCGCAGACCAACCAGAAGTATCAGAATAAGTACTGCCGCTAACTACAGGAACCGTTACCGCGGTTGCAACAAACTTCTCTGTCTTCATAATGTAAGCGCTGGCGCCAGTATAATCGGTAACAGTACCATTACCAAACATGATGGCCATGGACTTAGCACTAAAGAGAGCATCCTCAAGAGTGATGTTGATCTCCTTTCCGAAGTCCCAGATGATGAGATCGGCGTTACCCTTACCACCTTTTGCTGAAGTGTCCTCTGCGGTCTGCTCAAGAGTGGAAACCTTTAGTGTATCAAGGTAAAGAACCGGTACAGTAGGCTTGCCGTCTGAGCCAATATCATAGAGCGTAAAGTCGCATACTTCTTTAATGCCGTACTGTTCAAGGATATTTGCCATATTAAAATAGCCTCCTTAATAAAATTTATTCATTTGTAATCCAATATTTCGGGTGTATTTTCTTCGCATCCGCGCCTGCAAGTATTGATTTAACGTCCGTCTCATAGGCTTCTTTCCTTTGATAACGATCGATAATCTTACCAAGCGCGGCATAACTAATCTCTCCGATATTAAGTGGAGTGAGTCCAATTCCCATACAACAAATTGAAACAAGAGAATCGCCAAGAGATAAACCCATACCTTTTTTAGCTTTAATCCTATCTCTCAGTCTTGCCTTAGCCTTCATTCGTTTAACGCGCGGGCTCTCATCGGGATCGGGCTTCTCTACGGGTTTCATTCCCAAGCTTATCCGCACGGTATTTTGCAACTCAAAAAACTCCTCTTCGTCTATTATGCGGAGTTCTTCTGCAGAAGTTACGTTCATTAATTCATTTTCAAGATCTCCAAGCACTATAACTTGGCTATCATATAGAATTGTAATATCTTCGTGAAGAAAGAACTGAAAGGCTTCGCGCACCGTAGTCTCGAACTCCTTGTCCTCAAGAGCACTCCCCAGAATAAAAATCCAAGGAGTAGGAATTGGTCCCTCATAACTCGGATTATGTTCATGGATAGAATCTTCTAACTCTTCCTGTGAAGTAGTAAAAAGTCCTTCCCATTGTGTAAATTTAGGATTCTTTAAACTATCGTTTAAAGATGGAGGATATACAGAGTAGTTCTTTTTTTGTATCGGCAGTCGTAGAAAGGCATAGGAATTAATCATAGCTTGTAATCATAAATCCTTGCTCATAGCAGCTTATTTCTTCTGTAACGAAGTTTAATTCAAAATCGCCGCCTACTATTTTGCCAAGACCGTTAATCGTCTTACCACTTAAACTTTTCTGTATTTCTCCAAGTATTGCAAAAGGACGCAAATTGCTATCCTTAATAATCCATTGCGTCATTGGTACGAAACTTTCGACCTTTATAACAAAATCCCTAAACTCATCATTATCATTTATATCCCCCGATTCAACTCGTAAAACAACAATAGAATTGGCGGTCTCTTTTGGACCAACCTTAGGGATAATCCTAATCAACTTCTCAAAAAACTTCTCTCGAATTTCTTCTTTTTTAAAGTCCTCGTGGCTTAGGGGATCTTTATCGGTATAGTATAATAATTTGAGAAGGTTCTGATTAGCTAAAAGGCGATTCATAATTTTTTGAAGATTGCGCCCAAGCTCTTCGCAATTTCGCACTCCCATTATTCTTCGCCTCCCTCTAACCAGTAGTAATCATCAGATGTATCTCCTTCCGGCCTTGTAGGCGCGGGACTGTTGTCGTAGAGATACACTGGATCATATGACACAAATTCAACTCCGGGAGTTGATAAAAGGTCATAACCTGTAATTACATAACCTTCTTTGAACGCGCCCTCTCCAATCTCAAAATATACATCCTTTTTAATGTATGGATTTTTGGGCATAACCATAAAACTCAATTTAAGATTTTCTCGATAGAGGACGTTCATACGGGAACGGGATTTAATTTCGTCTTTCAACATATTATCTTCTTGACCATAGACATAAGCCCAAGATGATTGCGTACTACCATCGCGCGCAGTCCAAGTCAAATAGTGAGTCATTCGTATAAGGGTGTAACGATTATAACCACTTGCTTTAATATGTTCAAGATAGTATACCATCCAAGGAGTTTTTTGGTTATTCACATCATCTAACATAAGAATGGTACCCGGTTCTAACTGAACTCGAGTTCGTGTTAGAAGATGCGCCATTGTCTTGGTATTATCTTGTGATAGAGGCTCTAAAGTACCCGCTTCCATTGTATCTCCATAGGGAAAGTCCAGTCTGTAAACTGAATAGGTAAGCTTGCGTTCAAACTCTCTTTCCCTTTGGTTTTGTAGCCGAGATGGATAATCAGTGCCATAGCGATTCAGCCTTTTAAAGTATATATCAAAATCGCCCATTACCTCACCCCTTTGAAACTAAAGTCATGCAATCAAAAATAGTGCTCCTGAAATATTCATAACGCAAATATCTTAATGTCGAGAGCTTATACATTAAAATATAATAGTTGATTGTGCGATCCTCTTCGGGAACACCCATTAGTTCAATTATAATTGAATCTAAAAATTTTTCCCACTCTCGATTCTTCTCAAACTCGCACAAAAGCCCAAAAAGTTTATTTTTAAGCTTATTGGCATATCCTTCCTGCGCATAGGTCATGAATTATCACCAGCCCATTTCCGATAATTATATGGAGACCCTTTAATAGACCGATAATAAATGCTTTCAAGTCTACGCGCAGTATCTCGTTCATACTTGAGCGTTTTATTGAGCTTGTCAAGAGTGTTGCCGGGAGAAAAATCCCTCTCATCATACAAAGGTTTAACATTCTCCCAAGTCATAATACTACGATTCAGCCACTCACATTTCATAAGAGAAGCCAAAATTTGTATTTCTTCGTTGTTTAAGTCGCCCTCAAATCCCTCGTCAGTACGCTTCAAAGAAACACGAGGAAACTTAAACCAAGGCAAGGCCGCATCGAGAAGTCCAGATAAGTCTTCCTTAATCTCGTCTTCTGTCCACTCAGTCCATTCATCTTCCAAGATTCTACCAAGCGCCGCCTTGTACACAGTAGAATAGGGAGTCATGTTAGTCCTCCTTAGCTTGACGATTTAGCTTGATTGCTGACATGATATCTATGCCTGTCATTTTCTTGAGTATTTCAGCCTTAGATATATCTGCACATTCGTTCTCAATCATATAGGAGACAAGGCTCTGAACCTGCTCATAAGGAACCTTTTTTATTTGCTCCTTAAAATCAACAAGCGGCATAACTGTTGCCATTCTTTTAAGTTGAGAATCATTCAAACAGATCACTTCTGTTGTGTCTCCATCCTCAAGCCCAAGTTCGATGCGCGCGTCCTTGCTATCAATGAAAAGCATACCTTGCTGTATCATATACTCAAAGCCGGGGTCATAAATAGCCTCTTTAAGCACGCCCCAAGGCATAGGCTTCTTGGCGCCTTTCTTTTCCCAACGTCTTTTGTAACGAAGATCGGGGATATTTACGGAAAGAGAACCCGTTGTCATATTTTCAAGCATAATCTTGGTATCGTCTGTCATAATTTATTACTCCTTTTTACTCGCCCTTGTAGGGTTATATTTTTAAAGGGGAAGGAAGGAACCCTTCCTCCCCCATTTTATTAAAGATCGTAGGGTGATGCGTATGTCTGTTCAATACCGGTATTCTGATAGATGGCCCAGTTGTGGTGTGCCAAGATAGCAGAACCCATCTTTCTATACATGTGTATCTCCATGGAGTTATCGCGGTTCTTAAAGTCGTTGATCTGGGTCTGGCCCTCAAGAACAACCTTAACAACGCGCTCTCTGCCTGTAGGAAGAATATAAGCAAGCTGAGGATCAATCCAAGTCTGCTCGTTATTCTCGTCAATAAAGGACTGAGGAAGCTGAACGATAGGAGTACCACGGAAGATATTGATATAGCCCTGATTGTGGATAGCATCAATATCCTGAGGATGATAGACGCCCGCAATGTGATTAGTAGCATCAACAGGAACTATAGCGTCGGGACCCATAGCAGCAATGAACTCGCCGGGAGCGAAGATGACAGCACCCTCACCGTAAGCGCGGACAACATTAACAAGCTTAACCATTTCCTCGGAATCGAAGGAAGAAGCGGAGTGCTTGTTAGCTGCGGGACGACCAGTAGCATTTATAGCTGCGCGCAGTGTATTCTGAACGTCAACATAGACAGAATCAGTAACACCCTCGGTCATGATATCCATAACCTCAGCCATAACCTCGGCGCCATCAAGCATTCTCTCATAGTCGATTGTGCAAGCACCACCGATAGTGTAAGTATCAACAGTAAAGGTGTCAGAATCAAGACGGAAAGTCTCGTAGACACCAGAAGCCGCGGCACGAGTAAGGAACTTCTTCGCACGATTGCGGCCAAGGCGGGTCTTAAAGACAGCCTTCTCATTGTTACCGACAACCTTAACTTCAGCAAAGATGCCGATAGCATCGATAACCTTCTTAGGAACAATCTCATCGATTGTCTCAACCATTATAGAATATATATCATAACGGTTCTTCATAAAGCTATAAACATCGCCCGCAAGAGCTTTAAGCTCATCGCGAAGGGCGTCATTTACATTCTGAACGGAATAATTAGCAGGCGCAGTACCGCGAGCGGCATGGAGAGCTAATTCTTTAATCTCAGCAATAGTAGCCATTATATAGTCCTCCTTTCCAAAAATTAAAGTCCAATGACTTCAAGCTTAACGCCAACCTGACCATCGGGCATAGAACCTGCGCCCATGCCAGTAGCAACCTTGAAGCAAAGACCAGAAGTGGGTTTTGTAGCAGTAAGAGTAACAACACCCTCTGCGCCAACCTTACCATAAAGAGCAGTATCCTTTGCACCCTTTATTGCATTAAGAACATCCTGCTTGGTAGAAAACTCTGAAGTATCGTAACCAATTGTGTTGGTTGTCCAAATATCATGGATTGCGGGATAACCCATGCGAGGATAAGAACCCTCTTTGTTTATAAAGTACTTGAGACCAGTCTCTCTATCACTGTACAGATGCTCACTGGTGTAAACAACAGCAAGAGGGCAGTCCTCACCTTCTGCCTTAGGAAGGCGAACTTCACGCTTAGCAGTGTCAACAGCAAGAATCATACCGTTCTCTGCTGCTACGCTAAGCTTGCACTGAGCCTCAATGCGGCCATCGCGACGGAAAGCGACATTGTTGAGCTCTATCTGACCGTTACCATTAATAGCAAGTCTTGTAAAAGCCATTATAAAATTCCTCCGTTAATTGTTAGTATATCTCTCAAGGATGGCATTTATGCCGTTTTTCTCAACATTATCCTTGGGAACATAGTGTTTCTTGGAATCAAGAGCAAAATTCGCGGGATTACTCTTAACCAAAGTGTAGGCCAATTCTCTATCAAGAGCCTCATAAGTATACTTATCAACTTCCTCAACAAACGTATCAAGTATTGATTGATCAAGTTTATTAGAGTAAGTTTCGATAAGACCAAGCTTATCTTGCTTCTCAATATTAGCCTTGTAAGTAGAAAGTGCGTCTACTTGCTCTTGAAGTGAGTTCTTGTCGCTCTCAAGCGTCTCAATCTGCTGAGTAAACGTCTCCTTCTCTGTATTATAAGTGGAGATCTGGGTTTCAAACTCTTCTGTTTTCCGCTCCAAAGCCTCAATTTTTGTATTAAGTTCTCCAACCTGACCATCAAGCTCTTGCTCTCTCTCAAGCCTCTTATCAAGATTCTCAAAAGTATTCTCATTCAAAGCCTGAACAAGTCGAAGACTATCTCTTTCCGCGGCGGTTACATCTACAATGAAGCACTGCTCCTTAGAGACTATTTCAACAGAGTCATTCTCATCATTTTTGGTGTAATAAACTCTCTCGAAAATCTGCTCATCATAGTTCCAGCATACGGCATAATTGTCATAAACTTCATAAATCTCATAATTAATTACATAACCGCCCTCTTCGGTGCAGTTAGGATTAAGAAGAGACCAAAGCTGATTTGCCTTACGTTCATCGGAAAGCTTAAAATTAACTATCATTTGCTTGTCCTCCAATTTCTTCTCAAATTGTACAAGATATTGTTCCATTTTCTTGATGGTTCCGCGCAAGTCGTCAAGGCTAAAGAAAGCGGCGCCCTCAAAGCAGGGTTCAACCTCATCGCCAAGTACCTGCAAGCCCAAGAAACAGCCTTCGGTATACTCGAAGAGTCTCTTACCATCAATCATCCTCCACGTACCTTTAATTGAAGGCCCGTAGAGTTCCATTGACTCTCCTTTACCGAGAATTAAGTTAGCTTCGGCATAAAGAGCGGTGAAAATTAAGACGTCCGCGCAAGCGTAAGTTCGAGTCACACCGTCTTCATCTTCATGCTGTTCCCAAGCAAAATTCGGATTTTCGGGAACAATACCATATATCCTACCTTCGCTTCGACGCTCGCCGTGATCAGAATAATCATCATTAATCTCATCAAAAATGCCCTTAACAGGAGTATAAGGCAAAGTCATCAAAAGTTTTTCTGCGAACTCTCGACTTATATATGCGGCATTACGATTTTCTCCGAGATAAAAAATACGAACGCGAGCCTTTGAAATAACCTCGTTATAAGGTTCTAAATTTCCATATACTTCTACGGAAAATTGATTTAGTTTCTCACTCATCTAATTTCCCCCGTATTATTCGCTGATTCATCGTTCTTCAAAGTCTGCGGTGCTTTCTCATCATCCGTCTTACGAGGTGCTCCTACTGGGTTCGCACCCGGTTTAGAGCCGGCCGCGGATTGTGTGTATGAAGAACTGGGCGGAATTAATATCTCCGTTAGTCCAAGCACATCATTCTCCAACGTCTTTACATTAATGATATCTCGCTGAGAGAAGCCCATAGCAACTGCAGGCATCAGCAAGCTGTAGCCGCTTTGCGCGAGCTTAAAGCACATATCCGCATATTCTTTGCGATTCTGTTCGCAAACAGGATATATCACATATTTAAAGTTAATGTTGTTATTTCCAAAAAGTTGGTTAACCAGTTGAGTTATAAGGAAAGCGTATCGTGTAGCAAACGTCATCATAATAGAAATATCCATTTTAATTGACGCCGCAAGTGTTGCGCTACCAGTCGAGCAAAAAAGTTCTGAGCTAACGCCCGCGTTATTGTAGATGTTTTTGTACATTCTATCCAATGTATTATTAATCGTATCTGCTGAACTGGACGATGCTACCGCATCAACGTCGCCATAGGTCGTTAATACGCTTATGTTACGATTTCCTTTCATCATTCCAACTGCACCTTCGTGCATAAGTTGGACTTCTTCTGGTTCGAAAAGAAGGGTACCATCACTAAGATGGGGTATTTTCTGAACTAAAATCTTTCGAATGTTCTCTAACGCGCGCGCCTGTTCCACGTCTATTGCATTATCATACTCAACACAAGCGCTGATTGCACTAAGGAACATCGGACGACCATCAAGTGCGGGGAAGCATACCCCTACATCTGAAGGTATCAGAATCCACTGAGGTCCTTTACCTTTCTTATATTTCTTGTAAGCCGTTACAATAAATTTTGGATAAGAGTTAAGAGCTTCTTTTCTTTTTGAGTCTGAGTGTATGGTGTCAAAATAGGCAACATTAAATTCAATTATATCATTACCAAACTCATCGCGGAAGTTAGTCGCGCAATAGGCAGGCGGTAAATCAATAATCGATAAAACGTTCTTATCTAACTCTTGAATAACACCATAATAACATCCATCAACAAGTGCTCGTTGAGAGAATGTTGTAAATATACTCCTCAAAGGAACGGAATCTATAAAGTCCATTGCACGCTGATAACGCTTTTGCAGGTGAGAAGTGGAGAGATTCTGACCGAAACTTGGATTAGGTATTAATAAACCCGCATAATCCAAAAGCGTCGCATAGTACATAATAAGCTTTTTATAGATGCCGTCTTTGAGAAAATAGTTACGAGAAAGCTTTTGTTGTTCTTCCAACGAGCCAGACTCTACAATGCGTTTGATTTCTTCGGGCTTGTAATCTCTTGTCGAGGTAGTATAACTACGGAAAAAGGTGCTGTTCCATGCCCGGTCATTAGTTGCAATAAGAGAGTCTGTAACTTTCGCAAAGGAGGTTGCAAAATCTGGTTCTTTAGACTGTATTCGATTGTTGTCGTTAGAACCTGTCATAGGTTAATTACCTCCTGTAAAAAAAATTAATTGACGAGATGTGCCGCGCCTTTTATCTTTTTTGAAGGCTTCTTCTTCGTATTCTTTAATGCGCCAAAGCCCATAAGCAAAGGCAGAATACTTATCCTTAGGATACCTTTTATTAATACGTTCCAGTACGATATCGGTGCCCGCGCCAGTTCGTTTTAAACGAAGATTAGCCATTTCTTGGAAAAGGCTTGTTGTCATCTCGTGCGGCATTAATCTCTTAACTCTTTGCTCCACAGACATCTTGCGGCCAGTCTTAGTGGCAAGCAAAGATAACTTTGCATCTTGTTCTTTAATAAGAAAACGTACTCTGCCGCCATTTAGTTTAGCATAGCAATTACTGTGGATTTGAGAGTTGAGAGAAGCGGATGCCTTGATTCCATATAGGATGCAGCGTGCATCATGAGGTTGTACTTTTCGGTAATTTTGGTCGTTTATAAAGCCATAAGGCGGATAATAGGTTCCATCTTCACCGAACTGCGCGCGAATCATTTCATCGCCAAGTCCAACTCCGAGGCCGTTTGTATCGATTACGACTTCGCGCGGATCATACAAATTAATTAACCGCTTAATGTCGGCCGCTTGGCGAGAAAATGGCTTAGTTTCAGGGGTACGACCAAGCACCACGATATTAACTAAACTTGCGAAATACTTACCATCAAGAACACTGACTTTGAAGATGCAGGCTACAGTTTGGTCGCTGAGTCTGCCAACATCCACTGAAATTAAGTAGAATTGATTCTTTGTAAGTCTACTCGAAGCGTGCAATTCGGGATTTTTTAATTTTCGATATTTTGAAATTTTGTCGAAGTTAAACCAAGATTCACTATCTCCGCCGCCCCACGAGGACATATACTCGCGCGCAAAGGACTCTTCATTATATGAAGGCGACATCTTTAGTCCATTAATATAACTTCGATCGATCAGTCCATGCATCATAGGAACGCGATAGTCACATCCCATGACAAAGGCTCGATCAGGCTCTATGATTGCTGTTTCAAAACAGTCAATAAGTTTGTCGTATGCATAGGAAGTTCTTGCACCAGCAGATGTCATGATCGCCTGCTGCTGGTTCGGCTCTTTTGGATTCACGGTGTTGTCGGGAAGACGACGTGACACGTTCATCAACGGTAAGACAATTTCTGTTATATCCTTCTCATCATGGTCTCTCAGCTCATCCAGTAGACCACCGTGCCTTCTGCCACCACGAGTGCTATCAGCAGCGCCAACCACTGTAAACTCTGAACCATTTCTAAATCGTAACGTTACATAATCCTTACCATAGTTGCCAGGGACTTCTGCAACAGAACCACCTATAACCTCTCGCCGCAGTAAAGGGAAAAGTCGGAAGATTTCGGTTAGTTTTTCCTTTGCAATTTGCGCACCCTGATTCTTATAAGGCGCGCAGATAAATCGTTTGGTGCCCGGCATAAACACGCATTGGAGGAAGAGTGCGAGAATTGTGAGGAAGGATTTGGAGAAAGCACGACAATTATGTCCTTCAACGCCATTAACACAAAACTGATCATTTTCCATTTGAAGACAATAAACATCTTCACCATCTGGCGGTAAAATTTTAACTTTTCGAACCTTGTTTCGCATATAAAGCTTGTCGCCGTATTTAAGGGGATAATATTCTCCAAGTCGCATTGTTTCATCTATAAGGACTGGTCTATTATTATCTATCGCATCTTTAAATTCAGCAGCCAGCGCGCCATTGAAGTTAATATTGTATACTTTTGCTTTTTGGGGGCGAATTTCGGTTGTAATAGATGGATTGACAAAATTTCGATAAAGGATACTCTTAACACCTTCACATAACTGGTTAGAAATTGTTGTACCTTTATAGCGTGGTGAATTACCGCTTTTACGATAATGACCACCCCCATCAAGCCACCCCTTTACAAGCTGAAGTTGCTTTTGTGGCTCACAATGAATTAAAATTTGTGGAATCCACTTATTCCACTGGTTCATTTCATTTGGTTCGCATTGAAAAAGTTGAGAGAAAAATCGGCTTAAATGTGTACTACCAAGTGATAAAATTTGTGAGTGGTGTTCAGAACGAACGTGTATACGCGGTGTTAATCCAAAAATTTTCTCAGATAGTTCAATAATACGGTTTTTGAGGCGCTCTTCTTCGGTCGAAATTGTAAAGGCAATTCGATGCTCATCCCAACTGCCCTCAGCAAGCCAAATTCCAAGCCACTCATAGAAATCATTATTTAGCTCAATTTCCGATGGAATTAGATTTGTAGCTTTTTTCGGTGGTGCAACCGTTTCTATTTTTTTGATATCACGTACTTCAATATCAATTGATGATAAAAGCCAGTCATTGTTTGTAAGGTCTTTTGCTGAAACCCATTGGGGGGTGATTTCGCGCAAAGCTCTTCGGTAAAATTCTTTTCGTTCTTTATAGTTTGGAATGTCGAAAAATTCAAGACCTTCTTTCCAAAACGTTCCGGGACGTGCCGTTCTATTTTTCCGCGGTGCTACCAAAAATTTATGATCGTCAGTTGTTGTAATTGTGTCTTCAAAGCAGTTATCGGCTGAAATTTGACATAAATTTCCATGCCATTCGCGTCGATTAAGATTTTCAACTGTGCGCCATTCGCCGTCGCTCCAAACACGATCACAAGGATTGAAATCTTTTATTGGGACCATTCCGTGTTCTGTTAAGATTGGTGTATCACCTTTTAAACAGGCGCTTATATATACAATCTTATACCGCATGAGCGCGCGCAACACAATTCTCTGGTAGAAAAAGAAAGAGAAAGAAGAATCAACGGGCTTAATCAAGTCCAAAAATAGGTCTGGATAAGCAGTAAAAAAATTACAATACTTCTCTACCAAATCTTGATTCTTCTCAAAAAATTCTTCCCCAAGCACCGCTCCTTTTTCAATCGGTATATCTTCTCGTTTGCCAACTTGCACATCATCAAAGCCTTGGAGGTTCTTACTCAATAATTTCATGGTTACGCGCCTCCAAGGTCAGACTCAAATTCTTCCTCATCCGCATTCAGCAACTTATCATATCCATCAAGCTCGTAATCCTCTAACGCATACTCGCCGCCCGTATCATAACGATCTTCGGCTTTCTTCGCATTTTGGAGGGCTTCGATTCGGCGAGTAATCTCATCACCAATTCCCGTCTCATTCGTATACAGCTTCTGGTTGAAAGCCTGAATGTTTTTCATTGTCTCATCAACGACGTCCTTTGACACATTATCAAAATATTTGTTCTTCCAACCTCTTTTCTCAAGCCAAGAGAATAGTTCTCCAACTGAGTCAAAATCATTAATATTCTTCGTATTTTTGGGCGTAAATTCTGCTGCCTTAACAAGAGTATCATAACTCTTCAAAAGCTTATCAAAATCTTCGCCGTCTCGTATTCTGCGGTCAAGCTCGCAAGAAATTTTGCAAATCTTTAAAGCTTGGTCCGATTGGAGCGCGCCATTTATATTCTGCGTACTAAGCAATCCATTATACAAATTCTCCAAGTAAAGAAGGCTATCTGTATCATAATTGCTGCCCCATTTCTCTCGAAGCTTACGAAGTTTTTCTTCCCCAACCAAAGGTATCTCGAACTCAAGAAGCCCTTTGCTACGGAGCTTACGAAATTCTTCGTTATAGTCCTCCCATCCAAAACTCGCGTATTCTTCGGAAAGGAAGACCGCCGCGTAGGTATGGAATACTTTGCGGCCATTGGCTTCGTGAAGGCGTTCGAACTCTTTTGGGACAAAGGGTATGTCGGCCCATTGGCAAAACTTATCGACAACATTCCAAGCGAAGTCCTTTTCCTCTAAGTACTGCGCGCAACACTCGTCGCAAATTGGAAGCACCCCGTCTGGATAGAACCACGACTTAGTGGGCGCGAAGTCTTCTGGCCCAAGGTGATTGCCGCATCGTGGGCAAATTTTTTCGGAAAACGTCTTAGTCCGTACTCGTAGAAGTGGTTGCATCTTCGATTACCTCCGCGTTTTCGTCTGGTTCGATGGTCGCGCGCCTTGTAAGTAAACTCGTAGGCAAATGTTTATATTTGCTATCTGCGTGGAGTTCGTTTCCTTCCTCGGATAGCGCGGCCTCCATAATCCAAATTAGATTATGGCGTTGGACGAACGTTAATCGTAAAAACTCGTCGAGCATTTCCTCGAAGATTTCGGCGAAATCACGAAGAAGAGATTCGGTTTTATCCTTCTCGCTCTCGGTCTCATCCTCGGTTCTACCTTTGTTCTCCTCTAAAAGTTGAACTTTGAGGACGCGCGCGACCCCAACAAACTCATCTACGGGTAATGCCGCAAGCAAGCTCACAAAATAGGAAAATTGGCGAGCCTCAAGCTTCTGCTTGGGCCCTCGTTTATTGTTTTTTCTTTTTTTCTTCTTGTCCATTTTGGGATTTCTCCTTTTTTTCTTTGGATTTTTTCGCACGCTCTTCTTTATCACAAACCTTACAGCGCCCCGTAAACCCGTCGCTGGAACGGCTTTTGCGCACAAAGAAATCCTTACTACGAAGTAAAACTCGCCCGCATCCAATACAAACTTTCCAGTTCTCCGGAAAGAATAAATTCTCCAAAAGCTCTCGGTGGATGCGCGCGGCTTCTGCGATTTGGGGAATAATTTTTTGTCGATAGATGGTTGAAATGTAGTTATCGGTATAGTGGCTACCGTAGGTTTCGTTTAGGGTTTTGGCGATTTGGATATTTGGTACCCCGCGCAATTTCATACGAAGAAGATCGTTTTGGGACTCGCTCAGATTTGCCTCGCGCGCATAGTAGGTAAAAACTTGTTGGAGGGGAGTATTGCGGAAGTCCTCGCGCAATTCCAAAAACTCCAAAAGATTTTGTTCTTTTCGGAAGTCGAAGGTAGCGTCGGGGTCAGTTCTCTTCCAAAGAACTTTGGTGAGCGCGCGCAGGTCTTTCTCTTCAAAATTTTTCGGTACCAACTCGCTAAAGGGGACGAAGAATTGGGGTGCGAAGCTGACAGGTGCGATTCCAAGTTCCGTACTTACAAGAGAGTCTTCGTCTTCCGCGGGCGTATGAAGTAGTGCGCGCGGAGTTGGGATTGAGAATGAATCGCGAAGCGTATATTGCTGGCGGCGCAATTCGATAAGATGGTGACGCTCCTTTAGGTAGGAAAAGCTTGTGAGTAGGAGGGACTTTTGGTGGGCGGTTTCGATTTCGGAGGGTGTAAGCCTTGCCAAAAGTTCTGCGCGGGGTGGGGTTTTTCGCTTTCCAAGCCTTTGTTCGTATTCGCAAAGCGCGAGGTCCAAAATATCGATTTCGGACCAGAGAGCTTCGAAGAGGACGAGTAGGTCGGGTGGGGCCTCTCGTCGAGTTTTTTCTCGAGAGAAGACTTCGCGCGTAACCTTGGTTGGAACGTAGGACTTGGGAAGAATTTCGGACTCTCCGGTTGTACTTACAAGCTCATCGAGAGAAGCGGGCTCTTTTTGTGTCCATGACTTACGTTTGCGGCCGAGATCGTATTGACCTTTTTGTTCGCCGTTTTTTCCGTCCTCGTCAAACCCCCAAAGCACATACGCGGCACAAGTCTCGAGTTCTGCGGGCGATGGTTCGAAGGGAAGACCTTCCATATATCGAGATAGGAACTCGATTCGCTCTTTTGCGGTAGGGAGTTCCCAGTTTAGTTGTAGGCGGTTTTTCAAAGGAAATATCCTCCTTAGTAGGTTTTTATATAGGTGGGTACATAGGCGGAGAAGGCTTAGGTAGAATACCTTAACAGGGGGCCTATGTACTGCTTACATTTATATTATACCGAGAATTTTGGGGAAAATCAAATTTCGGGTGAGACAAAGGAAAATTTTTCTAAAAAAGAATATTAAATTTTTGAAGTTCGTAGTTTTTTGTAGCCAGCGCCCCCATTTTTCGATTTTAGAAAATAAAAAGTTACCAGAAATCACCCCGGTATTTACAAAAAAGAAAAATAAAAGTGATGCAGGTATTTTTCCTATGCAGCATTATAAATGTAAATGCTATAAAGGCATATTAAAATAGAATTAAAAGATTTTTAAAAGTTCATAGATTGTTAACAATTTGTTCATACTCTATTCATATTTATCTGTTATTATATAACCGTAGTCAAGAGAGACTATAAAAAATTACATATCGAAAGGATGTTCTAAAATGACAATTCGCGAAAAGAAAATAGCCGAGGTTAATGCTTATTTGGAAAAAACGCGCGCTATTGATTACCATTGCAAGCCCACAGCCGGAATTGATAGCGGGCGCGGTGGCAAGACTTTTGAGGCTCTTGTCAAGCTCTATCTTGACAATTACCGCTTTAAAGGCATTGCAAGCCCGGAGGGAAAAACAGATACTAAAAAGCGTATCAATGGCGAAACTGCTAAAATCGAAATTAAGTGCAATGCCTTTGAGATTGAACGACTCGACGAAAACGGCGCGATTACTTATTCAATCCGTAACAATGATTATATTGTATACGCGCCCGATTTTGACGACCGCGCGCCCGTTGAATTGCAAGCGTATGTTATACCCGCGGAGCTGTTCGTTGACAAGCTCTATGAGTGCGGATGCATCCGTTTAAAGATGACAACGCCTATGGCAGCGCGTAAAAAAGCTGATGAGCCGTTCTTCTATGATAGAATATCAATTCAGAACAACAGCATTAAAAAGCTCAATCTGATATATGATATACTTGATGAGTACGGAATGAGCTTGAAAGAGTTCAAAGCAATGGTGTGCGGGGCTTAAAGCCCCGCCGCCACGGCAGTGTACAACGCTATTATATAGAATGGAGTAATAACAATGAATGAATATGAACTTAAATGGGTATCAGATGATGTATCAATGGAATACGCACAGGAGCTTGTATCTCGACTTAATAAAGCTGCGGAACAAGAAAGAAATGCCTATCAGCTACTTGAATCCGCTCGAAAAGTATATGGTTCTATTCAGAATGATATGACACTCGAGATATATGATAACGCGCTCGATTGGTATATGTATTGGGCTGATACGGTGGATGATATCATAACTGAGATTGAATCAGCGGGCGGAGTCATAAACTGAATGCGGGCGGGCTTATAAGCCCGCTCATCTTTATATCTGTGATGTGATACCTTGTCACGCCGCACTTGCTTATATCGCACTATGAAGTTGGGACGTCGGACGTCCCATCTATCGGGTTGCAATCGGGCTTATGTTGTGATATAATACTATCGTAAAGGAGAGATAATCAATGCAGAAGTATGATATCTATTATTGCGATTTAGGAAAAAACCTTGGTAGTGAACAGGGCGGCATCCGTCCGTGTATAATTCTACAAAATAATATGGGTAACAAATATTCACCTACGACTATAATAGCTCCATTTACTACAGCTACAAAGCGCCCGTTGCCTACACATATTCCGCTCAAGCTACACGGACGCGACACCTGCATATTGATGGAGCAGATAAGAGTTATTGATAAGTCGAGAATCGGAAAATTTTATGGAAAAATTGATGATATCGAATTACAGAAAAAAATACAAGCTGCAATAAAAGTAAGCCTCAGTTTAGACTGAGGTTTCTTTTCTGGAAAATTGTGGGTTTCAAACAAAACGGAAACTGTTGGGACGTCATACGTCCCAAAATTATATTTGACTTTTTAGGGAAAATAATGTATAATAAATACAGAAAATAAAGGAGAGGTTATAATATGAGTTTAGAAATGAAGTTCGCAATACAGACAGTATTTGATATACTTATAGTAATATTAGTTATTACGGGATTTTGGTATGAGGGAAAGCTGATAAAATTCGAGAAAAAAATAAAGCTGCGACTTGCGAAAATTTTATACAAATTTTTGTGCCTATTCCATAAAGAAGAAAATAATTCTAAAAAATAATTGCCCGCTCCCGCGATTAAATTTAGAAAGGAGAAGAAAAATGGAAGTTGTTAATTGTCTTATGTTTATAGGAATTATTGCATTTGTGTCTTGTGTCGGTGCCGCACTTGCAAGTTCTTAATTACAATCGCGCGAAGTGGTATTTTTATCACTTCGCGTTTTGTAGAATTTTTTTATGAAATGGAAAATTTGGTTATATGTGGGAGAAGAATATACCAAAATTCCGGGTTGGGACGTTATACGTCCCAATTCTTCTGTTGACAATTCGCGCGCAGTAATGTATAATATAAATGTAATCAAGAGAAAGGAACGAAGAAATGACTACTAAACAGATATGGTTTGATATGGACGGCACTATTGCAGACCTCTACGGTGTCAATGGGTGGCTTGATGATATCGTAAACGAACGAGCTGACGCCTATGAAAACGCTCGCCCGCTCGTTAATTTACAGGTGCTTGCTCGGCTACTGAATCGTCTTTTGCGACAGGGATATGAAATAGGAATTGTTTCGTGGACTGCAAAAAATTCCAGTAAAGAATATGAGGAAATTGTTAAAAAGGCAAAAATAAATTGGCTTTCTAAACATCTTGCAAGCGTTCATTTTTCTCATATTGACATAATTCCGTATGGTACACCAAAGCATATAGGAAGAAGTGGCGTTCTTTTTGACGATGAAGAAAATAATCGCACTTCTTGGAATGGTACTGCATATGATGTTGATAATATTCTAAATGTACTTCGCGCGATGTGATAAATTGTCACATCCGCGTTGTAGGTTGGGACGTTGGACGTCCCAAAAGTAGGATTGACAAGTAGAAAATAATGGTATATAATATAGATGTACTCAAGAGGAAGTACAAAAACAAATATAAAAATTGAAAGGAATGTAAAACTATGACTTTTTCTGAATTTGAAACTCGACTTAACTATTATTTTAATTCTACCAGCGAACGAGATGTTTATGCTCTCGAAAAAATTTTTGACGGAGAAGTATATCCGACAATGACCACAGAAGAAAAAAAAGAATTGTATAAAGATTTAAATTCCCAGTATTCAGAAATTTATACCAGTTATACTTTAATGAAAATGCTTAAAAATTACAGTCCCGACGCTTTCGCAGAGGCGCGCAGTGAGATACCGGAAGAGGAACAGTTGACAGGCAATTTTATTTATGTAATTTTTTTCGATGATGCAATTTTCTAAGGGCAAGGGCAATTTGCCCGCTCCCTATATGTGGGACGTCATACGTCCCAACTCCGGTGTTGACTTCTTTCTTTCCCCGTGGTATAATAGTATCAGAAATTAAGAAAGGAATCAAACAAAATGGAAAAATTCGACAAAAGAAGAAAGTATTATATGATTCTTGATTGTGAGACGGCGACTCTGCCGTTTGTTTCTGAAATAGAATCACCGGAAAACAAAAAGAAAATAGCTATTGCAAAGCCTTTGATATATGATATCGGCTATCAAATAGTAGATATAAACGGCAATATATATAAGCGTGTAAGCTGTTTGATATCGGAAATATTTTTCGATACGAGAATTTTTGATACTGCTTATTATGCAATAAAACGCCCAATATATATCGAAAGACTTTCCAATAAAGAAATATCCTGTATGCAGTGGGATTCTTTTGCGGAAAATTTTGAAAACGATTTACAAGTCGTTTCCGCTGTCGGCGCTTATAATTCAATGTTCGATTTTAAAAAAGCAATTCCTTTTACTGAAAAATATATCCGCGCGCTATATTCAGGCGATTATGATAACTTTATAAATTCCGAAAAGAAAAAATGCGACTATATTCTAAAAAACAATAAAAGCGGTTCAAACTTCAATGGTGATTATTTTTATTTTAGAAATAAAAAATACCCGCTCTTTGATGTTTGGGGTCTTGCTTGTAAACATCTACTTAATAATGATGATTTTAGAGAATTTTGTTATGATAATAACCGTCTCACAAGTAGCGGAAAATATTTTTCTACTTCGGCAGAAACAGCGTATCAGTTTTTAATGCAAGATGAGAATTTCGTCGAGGCACATTGCGCGATTGATGACGCGGAGATTGAATCACAAATTTTTTCGCTAATTGGAAAAAAGACAAAGCATAAATTCTCCCGCGGAATTATCTTTTTTCCGTTTAAGATAATAGGAGAAGTCGAATAAAGAAAAAAGGTGGTGAGCAATCATCACTTTTTTCTCCACCACAGATGGGACGTTATACGTCCCAAGTCAAGTGTTGACATTCCTATCTTATAAGAGTATAATATAACTGTAATCAAGAGGGAAAAGAAAAAGAACTCTTGAATATCTAATAAGTCAACGGCAGACTATAAAACGAGAAAGGAAAAAAAGTTATGACAAGAAAGGATTTTTACAACGCAGTTATCGAGGCAAACATCAGCGAGGATATGAACAATTTTGCCGAAAAGGAACTTGCCAAGCTTGCCCACGAGGCAGAGTATCGCCGTAACACGCCCACGAAAAAGCAGAGGGAGAACGAGGATATCAAAGCTGTTATTCTCACTCACTTTACCGCGGGGGTCTCTCTGTCGGGCGCAGAGGTCGCCGAGTCGGTCGGTATCACTCCGCAGAAAGCGAACGCACTTCTTCGCCAGCTTGTGAACGAGGGCAAACTTTCCGTTGAGGAAATTAAGAACGGCAAGCGTCTTGTCAATTCTTATTCGATAACCGAGTAAAGAAAAATGAGGGTGGGATTATTCCCACTCTCAATTTTTACCGAAAAACTGGGACGTCGAACGTCCCAAGTCAAATGTTGACTTTTTAAAAAAGTTATGGTATAATTTATTTGTAAAAAAAGGAAAGGAGATAAAAATATGACAAGAAAGCAAGAAAACGAAAAAATACGGAATTCTTTCATAAAAGAACTAATGGATTTTATTGAATCACAGGGCAACGAAGCAATTCGGATAAAGAATAATGAAGTAGCGTTTCCGATTGTCTACGAAAACGGTGATGAAGCTTTTATGAAAATCGCGGTGAGTATTCCATCGGGCAGCCGTGACGGGGACATTTTTGATGCGTATTCTCTTGCGGAAGAATATGTGATAAATGAGAAAAAGAAAAAAGAAATCGCAAAGAAAAAAGAAGAGGAAAAGCAAAAGAAAATTGCGAGAGACGAAAAACAGCGAGAACAGAATAAACTCATAAAAGAAAAAAGAGAGAAGAGGGGATGACCCTCTTTTTTCTTTTACCGAAAAAATCTAAGTTGGGACGTTATACGTCCCAAATTAAGTGTTGACAATTCTATCCCATAAGAGTATAATATAACTGTAATCAAGAGGAAGTAAACCTCTTGAACAAAAATAAAGAAGTCAACGACAGACTAAAAAACGAGAAAGGGAAGTATTATGACACAGAAAGAATTTTTTGAGAGCATTATGTATGGTGATGTTATTACCGAAGAAATGAAAACTCACGCGGCGGACGAATTTGAAAAGATTGCGGTTCGCGCCGAAAAGAGAAAGAATTATCGCACGCCTGCACAGAAAGAGAACGATGACATTAAAGAGAAAATACTTGAGTGCTTTGTAGACTGCCCGGAGATGACAGGCAAAGAGGTTGCCGAAAAAGTGGCAATTTCCACTCAGAAAGCAAATGCACTTCTCCGACAGCTTGTCAATGAGAATAATCTCATTGTCACACAGGTGGCAAACGGAAAGCGTCTTATCAATTCGTATTCACTTGCCTAAACCGAATATTCCTTTATAGAAGTAAGAGGGCAATAGTCCTCTTATTTCTTTTTGAGTGGGTTGGGACGTTACACGTCCCAACTCCATTTTTATTTTTCTCCAAAAGTATTGACAAATTTTTATTCCATATTATAATTCTATATTGTAATTCTATATTAAAATTTCTCCTAAAAATTTTTCTCGTGCACAATCCGCGCGCTCGCTGATAGGTCCTGACATAGACAGAACCCGCTCCCAGCTGGGAGCGGGCATATAAGCGGGTAGATGAGCTGCGATACGAGCTGCGATTAGGCAGCTGCATAAGCTGGGAATGAGCTGCGTATGAGCTGGGACGTAGATGAGCTGCGTAGGTGGAGCTGTGGGAGCTGCGATGTGAGCGGGCTTATAATAAAACTTGGAGGGAGCTGCGAGCGGGCAAAAGTCAAATTTTGTATGAGCTGCTTTAGTGAACTGAAGTGGGCGCAATAAAAGAAAAAAGACCAAAGTTATCCCTTGGTCTTTCTCCTATGCCAGCGCATACATTAACTTACGATAATGCGTGCCCGCTCCCAAGTCGGGCTTGCTCAAGCCTTGAAGTAGCCCTTCTGCGTGCCCTTGCCGGTGACCTTAACATCCTGAACCTGCGCACGACCCTCTGCTACCAGAGCACGAAGCAGAGCACTGGCTTTCTGAGTGGATGTGCCAAGTATTGCCGCAACATTCGCCGCAACCGTAGGCTCGGTCGTGAGTATATCCGTCTCAATGCGCGCAAGCAGGGGTGCGTTCTCCTGCGCCTTCTTCGACTGGCGCTCACGGCGCGCATCATTAGCCTTGTCAAGCTTGGCAAGAGCAGCGATAGCATACTCCTCCATCTCGGCAGTAACGGTGTTGCCCTCGTGGATGTTTTCAAAAAATTCTCTCTGTGTCATTTACAATTCTTCCTTTCACAAAAATTTTTTTAGTAGATTGGAGAGTGGGAGAGAGCGGGTTCATGGCATGAATTTGAATATGAACGCTTAGGAGCGCCAGAACAATTCAGTTTTGGAAAATAATACGGGTTGTAGGCTCGTATCGCTCTTATCTCTCTCTCACTTTCTATATATATTATAGTCCAAAAGGAGAAAGTTTTCAAATTTTTAGGAGATAGTGTAGGTTCGGGAGCGGGTTTGAGCGTAAGTTTAGGTGTAGGTTTAGATGTGGGTTTGGCTTACTGGTGAAGCTGTGAGTAAGAACTTACAAGAGGGCTTACATTTAAGCTTACGATGCGCGCAACCCGCTCCCGTTTAAATCGCTTTAGTTAAGTGAAGTGCGCGCATTCAAAGTAAGCTAAGACATAGATAAACCCGCTCCGAAAAATTCAATGTTTTTTGGCAGCGAAAAGAGAAATCGGAAGAGTTGTTCGGAAGAAAAGAAAGTAAAAGGGAAAACAAAATAATTTTATGGCTTAGAGAGCGGGTTATGCAATGCGCGAAGAAAAACTTTTAGGGTTGCGCGCAGGTTTATAGGTAGGAGAGAGAGGTTTTGGAAAATTTTCGGAGGTTTTCCAGAATTTTTCTACAATTTTTTGGAAAATTTCTACAATTTTTTTGGAATTTTCTGCGATTTTTCGGAAAATTTTTCCGAAAATTTTCGCCCACAATCCGTTACGGTTCAACCGGGGTCTCGCCATTATTGTAAGTTTACAAGTAAGTTTACACCTAAGTTTACACCTATACTTATAAAAATTTTACAATCTACGAAATTTGAGGACAGCCACTTTTTCACTCCTTTCAACTCCTTTCAACTCCTTTCAACTCCTTTCAACTCCTTTCAACTCCTTTCAACTCTTCACAACCTTTCACGACCACCAAAAACTTTGCCCCTCGCCGCCGTGTTTTCCCAACCATAGCTCCGCCGTGCCAAAGGTACCAATGGCCGTCCCTCCCCTTGCGACGTCGGAGATATGTGGGCAATACAAGGGATTATAAGTAGGATTACAAGTCTTATTGTAAGTCGGCTTACAAGTTAGCGACCGGGCGAAAGCCCACGAAAAACCGAGGAAAACCGAAGCCCCTTTCGCGTTCCCCCTTCCACAAGTTCCCCTTCCCCATTCGACAAACTTCCAAATACTTGTAAGTTAGATTGTAAGTATACTTGTAAGTTAGATTGTAAGTATACTTGTAAGTTAGATTGTAAGTATACTTG